>Ga0181536_10000877_pt1 | contig 36011 bp, 26 predicted proteins | sample PEATcosm2014_Bin_41_FD_121105 | JGI IMG/M metagenome (GOLD analysis project Ga0181536, IMG submission 121105) | Peatland microbial communities from MTU Mesocosm Facility, Houghton, MI, USA - PEATcosm2014_Bin17_60_metaG | ecosystem: Environmental > Terrestrial > Soil > Wetlands > Peat | place...
CCGCCAGTATAGGTCGCCGTGCCGCCGTCGTTGAGGGTGAGTGTGGGCGTGCCGCCCGCAACCGTCACCGCTGCGCTCAGATTGAGCGTCAGCGTCACGGTCTTGCCGGCGTCAAGGTCGCCGATGCCGCTGCTGATGCCAGTCCCCGACGCCACCACCGACAACACCGCTGGCGCCGTGGTTTCAATCTGCGGGCCGGTCTGGGTCAGGCCGGAGAGCGACAGGTTGGCGGTATTGCCAGCGCCGTCGCTCACGGTTGCCGCATTGAGATTGACCGCAGTTACCGTGAGGCCAGCGGTGTTCTGGCCCGCCGCCACCGTGTAGCTGAAGGTCAGCGCATTGGTGCCGGAGCCGCCGCTATACGTCGCGGCGCCGCCGTCGTTGAGCGTCAGCGTCGGCGTGCCGCCAGCTACTGTCACCGATTCACTGAGGTTGAGCGTCAGGGTGACGATCTTGCCAGCGTCAAGGTCGCCGCTCGCGGGTGACTCCACAACAGACAACACGGTCGGCGTCGTGGTGTCGATCTGCGGACCGCTCTGGGTCAGGCTGGAGAGCGACAGGCTGGCGGTATTGCCGGCGCCGTCAGTGATGCTTGCCGAGTTGAGATTGATCGCGGTGGCGGTGAGGGCCGAAGTGTTCTGACCGGCACCTACCGTGTAGCTGAAGGTCAGTGCACTGGTGCCGGAGCCGCCGCTATAGGTCGCAGTGCCGCCGTCGTTGAGCGTGAGCGTCGGTGTGCCGCCTGACACCGTCACCGCCTCGCTCAGGTTCAGCGTCAGCGTGATCACCTTGCCGGCATTGAAGTCCCCGCTCGAGAGTGTTTCCGCAATCGACAAAACCTGCGGGTGGGGCGGATCGATTTGCAAACCGGAGAACGTCGTCAGCGCGCCCGCGAGATTGGCGCTAGTTCCACTCGCGTCGGTAATCGTTGCGCCATTCGCCAAGTTAACCTGGGTAATCGCGAGAGCGGAGACGTCGCTGTCGCTCCCTGACACAGTGTAGCCGAAGGTCAGGGCACCGGTGCCGGAGCCGCCGCTGTAGGTCGCGGTGCCGCCATCATTGAGGGAAAGCGTCGGGGTGCCGGTGACCGTCACCACCTCGCTCATTGTGAGCGTCAACGTGATGGTATTGCCCGGACCTTCGATGCCAGTTGAAGGCGAGGCTGCGACCGCTGAAACAAGTGGTCCGCCCGGCAGATAGGCATATCCCGAACCGGCAAGACCGACATAGACTTGACCATAAATATTCGGATCGCCCGTAATGGTCGTGACTTCATCAAGACTGTTGTTCGGGAATGTGCCTATCTGGGTCCATGATTTGGCGTTGTTGATGGATTGCCAAACGCCATAGACGTTGTTGACCCAACCAACAATATAGATTGCAGGATAGCTTTGTCCGGGAGCAGCAGCGCCGTACCCAAAACAAAGGACTTCAGAAACATTGGGAACAGCCGCCCAGGTTGCACCCCCGTCGGTTGAACGAATGAATGGTTCATTGACTGGGTCGGTAAGCGTGCCCCCCTCTTGTGGTCCGCCGGTAAAGAAGAGATTGCCGGCTTCGCCGGGGACAGACTGGAGCAGTGGATTAAAATAGTCGCCGGCAGAAAGAGCTCCGCTATAGACTTGTGTCCAGCTTTGCCCACCATTCGTAGTTTCGAATACACCGATGTCGGGATCAAAGAGATAGAACGTATTCGCCAGCACGCGATCCGCAGTGATGACGTGATAATCAAGATAGTAGGCCCAGTCGAACCCGCTCCAGCTGGTAACTCCAGGTAGAACGACAGCGTTCCAGGTCTGGCCGCCATTCAATGTATAATAGGGATCTTCACCGGTTCCAGCCCATATGAAGTTTGTCGAGGAACTGGCTGCAATCATTCCTCCAATCGTTTGGCCAACCCACGGGGGGTCGCTTGCGAAAGGAGTCCAAGTCTGACCGCCATTGGTTGAGTAGCCCGACTCCTCAGTTCCATACCAGTCCGCCACCCCAACGATAAAACTCGGATCCGATGATGCGTAATCAAGAGCCCATCCCGCAACAAATGTCCCGTCAACCGGACCGTAGGACGAAGGATAGGCATTGGCATCAGAGATGTAAAAGAATCCGCGGTCCCAGGAGGCGACGATCGGATCGCCACCCGGCGGCGCAATAATTTCAACAGCACATAGTTGTTCGATGCCAGCGCTTTCGTCAGTCCAAGTATAGGGCGTATTAATCGCTGTCGGCAGAGTCGCAGTCGGGGTCGTCCAGACACCATTGCCCGCCGTAGCAATGAGCTCTCCTGGATCAGACGGATTGAATAGCATACCACCGCTGCCCAGAAATCCTCCGGGAGAGACCGTGGTAGCCAGCCAGGGAATATCGGTCGATGTTATCGTATAATTTTGATCAAATAAACTATTATCGCTGCTCCAGGTGGCGCCCGCATTATAACTCACATCCAATGCGCCAGAACCATATTGGACCACAATCTCGTTCGGATTGTTGGGATTGATCGCGACGGCGTGAATATCTCCCGCATCATTCGGGTCATTCAGCAAATCGGTCCATACGCCGTTCGCATAGCTCAACAGCGACATGCCATCGACGACATAATAGACGCCGGTACTGGAGACCGCAGCGTCTGTGACATAGGTCGGGCTTCCAGCTAACAGCGACCACGAGGCGCCAGCATTGGTGCTTTCATAGACGCCATTGCCGTAACTTGCGGCGAAGATGGTATTGGTCATGCCGTTCGTGACGCCGCCGACAGCGGGATCGAACAGAATGCCGGTCATGCCGGGATATCCCCCGTTGCCATCCGACTGGGCCACCGGGACCTGGCTTACGCTTTGCCAGGTTGTTCCACCGTTCGTAGTAACAAACAGTCCATTTTGCGCTGTCCCGGCATAGACCACGTTGGGATTATTGGGATCGATGGCCATTTTCTGGCCGTTGCCGCGATAGCTGTCGTTCGGATACATGGCAACGGGAGCGAAATTCGTTTGTGTCCAGGTTGTTCCTTGGTTGCTGCTTTTAAAAACGTAACCGTCAAACTCCATATAGAAGACGCTTGAATTGCTAGGGGCTATTTGAATTTCGCTGACGCCTTCAGTAATGTACGGCGTCAAAAATCCAGCGGGCATGCTCGTTGCAGTAACGAGCTGTTGCCACTCTGTTCCGTTCCAAATATAGGCGCCGTACGTGTCGGTCCGTACAACGATCGTACTACCAACAGCGTCAATGCCGTCAATATAACCCCCCCCGCCAACGTCGAGGGTTTGCCAATTATTGGAAGATACCGGATCAACAACGATGGTGCCGCCAGTCCCATCGCCGGACACGTCCCAGGTGGACGACAGATAGTCGCCGACCAGAGAGATGTGTGCCGTGTCGGTCCCGTCGGTGACGGTGAGCGTTCCGCCTTTCGTGTTGCCCAAAAAGGTCGCTGTCGTACTTGCTCCGTAGGTTACATCGGCAAGATCTAAAGCGTCGGATCCTGTTAGTCCCGAGATCTGGCCCGTAAAGGCCAGCGCGTTATCGAGCGTGAGCGTGCCGGTCGTGCCTGTGAAAATTACCGATTGCGCGCTAACGCCGTCGATCTGAACTGTGCCGCCGTCGCTAACCGTGACCGGCGATGCCGCGTTCACGGTGAACGCCGACTGTGCCGTGCTGTCGACCGTTACAACGATTGGCGCCGATATTGAGCTGGTGTTGTCCGACGAGCCTATTGCCACCGCGGTAGAGCGGTTAATGCCGTTGGCCGATGTGTCCGTCGTGAAGGTCCATATGCCGGCAGCATTAGTCTCAGCCGAGCCGAGCAGCGCGTCGCCATCAAACAAATTCACGCCGCTTTGCACAGCGGCCGTTCCGGCGGGCGTCCAAGTGTATACGTTCGTGCCGGCACCAAGATCAGCGGTACTGCTTGAGACGGACGTGATCTCCGGCGCCATCGACTCCTGCGAATCCAGCGTTACGGCGGACGCAGCTGAGGTGTCATCGGTATCGTTGTCTGCATCCGCCGCGGTCGCGGTGAGGCTCTGCCCGCTTTCAGCTAGCGTTCCGGTGGCAAAACTCCTGGCGTCAGTAGCATCTGGCGCAATTGAACCGAGCGGCGAATCGCCGTCCAACAAACTCACAGCGTTTTGCGCAACGACCGTTTCCCGTAACGCCAACGAATTCACGTCAAGCGTATCGTCACCAAGGGTATCGTCATCGAAGAATTGATCTCCATCAAATGGATTGATTGCTGACGCGTCGAGCACGGCGGCGCCCAATTAAATTCGAGTTATGCTCTCTGCGCGCGGGAACGCGAATGCTCGCAGGCACGAGCAAACGATAGACTTCACACTTGAAAAGACTCGTTGAAAAATCCGGCAAGCTTTTACGAAGAATTACGCACGGCATTAACCTAAAGCTAACCTGCCGCCAACCTTGTCGCGACGGCCGAAGACCAAGCACCGTCAGGCGAAGAAAATAGCGCCACCGAGGCAGTTCAGTGGTGCTGGCCTGTAATCTATAACACCGGAATATTTTGTTTACCCATCGGCTCCTGATTTCAAACCATTTAGGAGGGACAGTCAGAACGCTACGTAATTTGGTTTGCAGAATTTAATGTGATATAAAATAAAAATCATACAGCTTCATCTTCGCTCTTATCCTAGATCAAGCGGCTCGCATGGCGCGACATCTCCATTACTCCGCCGCGCCTGGCGTATCATCGGTTGAAATTCGTATAAGTGTTTGTCCGAGAACAAATTGAAGCAGATAATTAGAACTTGCCCCAAAACGCGCCGCCGTTGCTTGTACCGTACACCACGCCCGGCGTGACCTTGTCACCATCCATGTCGTGAATGGCGCTGACGATGCCGTTCGGGTGTCCGTCGCTGATTTGCTGCCAAGTCTGGGAACTGTCCCAGTCCTTGCACATCCAGATGCCGTATGTGCCGTTGTACCAGCCGGCGGCATAGATAGACGGGAACGTGTGACCTGCGAACGTGGCCCCGAAGCCGAATGCGGTCACTTCCTTGAAGCCAATAACAGTACTCTTCGTCTGCCAACCATTGGTCGTGTAATAGAAGGGTTTGTTGGCGGGGTGTGGTGCCTGATCAAGCCCTCCAGTAAAGAACAAATAGCCCGCCCGACCTGGCACGGACTTCATCTGTTCATTAATGTACGCCGCCGCGAAGCCTGGCCGTGACTGCAACGACCACGTGGAATTCGAGCTATCCCACTTGTAAATACCGTCGTGACCAGCCCCGTCGTTAACATTATACAAATAAATATCGCCGTTGGTCTTATCCGACTCACACATTTTGCTGATATCGGCGAATGGGGCGTATGTCCCCCATCCTTGGGCCGGCGTGCCGCCCTGAATACTGATGGTAGCCCAACTCCTGCCGCCGTTCGTCGTGAGATAAGGTAAGTTTCTGCCGGTATTGGCCGAAATCCAAACGATATTGTCCGTACTCCCAGCCGCTATGCAGCCGCCGTTGGCTGTTGTTGCTGCACTCATAAACTTCGTCCAAGTCGAGCTTGGACCGGCAACGCCGCCATTGGTGGATTTTCCTGATTGTTCCAGCCCCGCGCCAACTACGCCGGATCCGGTCCCGTCCTGAACTAACGCGACAATAATAGACGGAGAACTCCCCACCCAATCAATTGAGTAACCGCGCAGCAAATTAGCCTGATGAGGTCCGGCAGCACAGCCTATATACGATGGATAGGCATCGAAATTACTGCTGTAGAAACAAGGGAAATCCCAGGTGGTGATGATCACCGCGCCACCAGCAGAATCGGGAGAGATAATTTGGTTCTGTACAAATTCTTCGATCCCGCGCGTTTGTTGAGTCAGAGTCAGAGCAACACCGCTAGACGGCGGTGTAGTGTACCATACGCCCTCCGCTCCGGTATAAAGTCTGCCTGAGTTCAGCGGATCAAACCACGCGTCGGTGTTGGCGAAAAAGGCGTTCGGTTGCGCTATGAAGTAGCTTCCGAGCCAATCAACATCGTCCCTTGAGACATAGGAGCGATTATTTGTCCCGCCAGAATTATTCCAAGAGGAGCCACCGTTCGTCGTCAGCGACATGATTTCATCGTTGGCTTCGACAAATACGACGTGGCAAACGCCCTCACTGGCGCATTGCGTCGAGTCAACGGCAACGCTGGTGTACCAAATCTGTCCGGGATAGCCCGTATTGGGCTGCGACCACACGCCCGAAGCATATTTATCGTCGTTGAACGATCCATAACTATCGTCGGTCATCCAGAGGACGCCGTGTCGATCAACAGCGATGCGGCGATAGGTCGTCGGCATTCCCGTCGAGTTTAGTTCGAAAAAAGTCTGACCGCCGTCAGTAGACTCAAACACCCCGATGCCGTAAGTGGTGACGAACACGTTTTTAGTTCTTGTCTGACCATCAACCATCACCGTACCACCAGAGGTGTCAAAAACAACCGCATGGCCTCCGCCCGGTGTGTTTTGGAACCCAACAGTCCAATCCGAGTGACTGCCCGAACCCTGCGGTCTAGTAACGTTGAGAGTGAATTTCGTATGAGAAGATGCTGACACGGTTCCGAACATTTGGTTGGCCGGATTGCTCGTCTCCCAGACCTGAACGTAGGTGCCTATATGAAAGCCAAGGTTGGTTGAGTTATTATTGAAGCTTTTGCTGCCGGTTCCAATTGCCAGGTTCGTTGAGTCGGTCCCGGCATATGACGGAGTACCACCGTTGTTAACGTTTGGCGATAGGCCAGCTGCAACGGATGTTTCTTGAGAAAAACTTATTCCGCCATTTGTTGTAACATAGAGCCCCTGTGAGGGAGTGCTAGCATAAACAATGCTTGAGTTGTTCGGATCAACAGCGATGTAGGGACCAAATTGCTTTATTGAATTGCAACAAGCAGTTGAAATGCCGGAGGGCTGTTGCGGAAATCCTGTCGCCGAAAACGTTGCGCCACTATTCGTCGATTTATAGACATTGCCATAGAATTGCAGCCATAGCGTCGAGGTGACCTCGGGATCGATCTGCAATTCATCGCAGCCTTGGGCGTTGTCTAAGGTGGCGATGCCAGCAGGCATTCCGGTGTAGGTAAGAAGCTGAACCCATTTGTTTTGAACGGTATTCCAAAGATAGCAGCCATAACTATCTGTGCGGGCCACTTTGGTCCCGTCTGGAGCGATGCCGAGGCCGGTAACGAGTCCGCCGTTGCCGATTTTGATGAGGTGCCAACTGCCCTCGTCGGTTTGCTTGTTGTGGGTGTCGTTTGGTTTCACGAGGCCGGGTCGCTTTACTTCCGGCTCTGCTTGATGTGATCCGCATACATCATCGTTGGGATGGTGTAGATGTTGACACCAACTAGGGGCCCGAACAAGGTCGACCAAAATTATCTGCCAATTCGCGCTCAATTGAACGCCGATATACGGCAGCGTGGCGAGCTGAGCAAATGCCGGGCCATAAAGACCGCAAACAGCGAGCAAAAATATTGCAAGACCGCGAGTTAACACACGCCGGTTCCTATCGCGACATAGGAATGAATTTGCGACACATAAAGTCGGCAACGCGCGAATTCTAACATTTACAACGGTCACTCCGCAAGATGGCGCTAGCGCAGGGTACTCTTCAATCAAGATTGTGCGGACTTTGGAGGTATCAGCCGCGCGGGTACGCCGACAGCCGTCCAATTGGCGGGTACATCGCAAAGAACGACTGCATTCGCGCCAATTCGCGCTCCGTCGCCGATGATCACCTTGCCGAGGACCTTGGCGCCTGCACCAATATAGACGCGAGATCCGATCACGGGAGCATGGATATCGGACAGCTGGCCAATGGTGACCTGTTGCATGATCATGCAGTCATCTCCGATCACCGCGCTACCATGGACGACCACTCCATTGGGGTGCGGCAACCTGAGCCTCTCGCCGATTGTCGAATTTAGGTCGAACTCCGAGCCGGTGATTACGCTCCACAACAGATGGCGAAGTTTCCAATACTTGCGCAAAATTCTAGCAGTTATTCCTTGGCGATCTTTGTATTTATTGTAAGCGACAATACTATTGACCAGTGCAGTGCCCATGTAGTAAAAATTCAGCATCTCTTGCATAGTCAAGTTCTTCACGAAGAGTTCTGTTTTATTTCAAGGCTGCCCATCTATGATGCATTTGATCTCTGATGCATTGAAGCATTTCGAATCGTCGTCGATACATGCCACGTTTCTTTGACGGGACAGTTGCAAGGTCTCTCTCTGGTTCAATTACACCGAGCTTATAGAACATGGGATCGACGCGTACTCCACCCCTGTCTGTCCATACCTCGTCGTAGTTAGCAGAACATTTGTTTGCTGATGCTTGGCCAAAGTATGGGTCTCTGTGATGTCTATATTGATCAGAGACCGCGAATATCTCCGCGACACCCAACTCCGCGCAAAACATTCGGAAGACCTCGATCAGAAAGTCCCTTGGACGCATGCCATGTGACGCCTTTGTAAGTTCACGATACTTCTCGAGGGCGCCTTCGATATCACGACCCTGAATAGCCCCCACGCACGCTGCAATTGCGTTCCCTCGATGGAAGAAAGAAAAAGCCAATGTGTACATTCGAGCGTCTCCAAGGAATAGATTGATCGCAAGTTGCCCCTCGCGCATAAACCACTCGGGTTGATCAACGAGCACATAATATCCCTCACAAATATCGCCAAGGTCGAGCAAAAATATCTGGCCGTCCACCGGAAAGTCGATTGCGCCGCCTATCTTTTCGATGACGGCATAGTGATCGCGTATTCGTGCTAAACGAGTAAAGGCTTTCCAGCTAGCACATTGATAAGGCCATATGATGGCCCCGACGGTTTGAGGACGATCGCGCATCAATTTTCCCAATGAACTTTCTCCGGGAGCATCGATCATCGGCCTAAGCGAGCGATATACAACGAGTGCCCTGAAAAGGAATCGAATGCGGCGCGCAATCAAGACAATTCCTTTTTTATCGCCGCATGTGACGGCTGAGATTGCCCAAAGCCAGACCAAGTTCTTAAGTAAAGTATTACATTTGGACATTTGGCCTCAGGCGGTGGCGAAGTGGTGGTTTATACCGACGTTCCGTAGCTGAATCTCGAGTTGCCGTACCTGAGTAGCAGAACTTAACATTGAACCATGAAGACATCGATCCAATATTTTTGTAGGTTGTTTGACTGTTGACGCCGGCACCGCAACCGCACCTATTATCGCATTTTGATTAGCCGACGCATCGCGAGCGCAGCGTTCGATAGCGACGACCAATAGTGAATGGTACACCTAATTTCAAAGTTGCCGTGCTGGTGTTTCCGTAATCCGACGCACCCGATTCGCGATACGCTGCATTAGATGCAACGCTCTACGCACGTTAAGCACCCCATGCTTTACGTAACCGCGTCGAATTGTACCAATTCCTGCAGCATCACGTCGAACAAATAGCGAATTCATATTCCCGGGACCGAAGTCGATTGCATCGAAGTTGAGATCCTTCAGGCGCGCGTGAACCGCCGAGATCTGTTTTTCTGTCACTAACTCGCAGAAATCGTGAAACTCGACGCTCATCTGGTCAACCGATCGAAGAACATCATCCGGTGCGGATAAAATCATCGATACCTCGGAGCCCTCTATATCAACTTTCATTAAGTCGACGTGTGCTAAATTGAATTGTGCCAGCAAACCTTCGAGCGTACGTGCAGGGACTCGGGTGCTCCGGCCATTCGCCTGGAGGCTGCCGGGAAGAGCTGTGGATGCTTCCGAATTATCCGATAAGTTCAAGTCGATCTGACCATCGCAATCGCTAACGGCCGTCCATACGGCCTCAACCCCTGAAATGATGCGAATATTATCAAGCAAAGACGGGTTTGGTTCAACTGCTATACAGCGGCATTGAAAACTTTGGATAATCTTGCGCGAGAATTCCCCAGTATTTGCACCCAAATCAACAACAACTGAAGAGTTGCGCAGCGGCGATGGAAAGAAGGTGTGGCCTTGGAGCTCGAGTGTTTGAAATAGCAGCGGCGGCTTCATTCTAAACTCCCGTTCCAGGGCAGAAGACTTTCTAAGGAGCTAATATTTCGACCTTGTCTCTGGCTTTGCCAGGTCGGCGGTGATCGATTTCGCTGACGAGATCACAGGTCCTAAGTTGTTGTTCCTCAATGGTCGAACGGCGCTAAGAGGTCGCACTGACCAATAACCTAGCTGCTGCGCGTTACCGGCCACCAATCCTATCGCAATCGCGAGCAAATACTCAGCTGAAAAAGTAGCGAGACTCCACTCAAGCCAAGAATGGAAATATACGGCTAATAGCGCCACCCCCAGTCCGATCAACAAATCACCCCTGTAATCCCCTACGTTACGCCAGCCGCATCGAAACGCGACAATGAGCGGACGGACTAGGAGAAGCAACAATGCAATTAATCCTTGATATCCAGTCTCGGCGGCGGTCAGATAGTAAAAATTGTGAACATTACCGGCCAAGCCGGACGCGTATGTATCGACGCCGGCCTTTTCGTAGTAGTGTTCGATGTTGCCGATTACGGCGAAATGGTTGGCTCCGATCCCCAATGGGTGGTCCGCAAGCATCATCCCTGCCGCCTTTAGGTAAGCTGCCCGCTCATCATAGCCGTTCTCGTAAATTGGAACCTTGGCAAAGCGTTCCTGAAAGGACGAGGTGACAGCGGGGACGAGTATCGCCATCGCAACTACCCCAATCAACAAGACTCTTCCCTTCAATGAAGTCCACTTTCGCGCTGCAGAAAGCACAAAGATGGTTGCAACTCCAAAGCTTGCAAGACCGATAGTGCCTCGCGACGCGGTTGATACGATGACGAAGGCGCCAGCAACCGTCACCACAACAGGCAGCGGCCCTCGGCGTCCGGCTAATAGCAATGCGAAGAATGGCAAGATAACGAGGTGCGACATTACGCCCAGAAGATTTTGGTGACCCTCGGTTCCTCCAGTCTGGGTCATTCCCATTCCAAATCGTTGCCAAATCGCGAAGGCTGTCTCCATCATCAAGCCGGCTGCCATACCCCTCATAATCGCCGGAGTGACCCGCGGGTCTGCGCATCCCTTGGTGACTGTCGCATACACGAGAAACATCCGCGCGAGCTGCCAAGGATAGAAAAGCGACGACTCGGGCTGCCAAGCCTGAAACGCAGAGAGCAACACCATAAGAAAGTAAAATGCCATTACAAAACGAAATGGAAGCGGTTGCTTCACATTGGGCGTACTGAAGTAAAGGGTAAGCACAATCAGATCCAATATCGAGACCTCGACTCCCTTGACGTAGCCGCCCCATAACGCCGCGGAATCGATCGCCATGTATAAATGGAAATAGTGTATTCCAAAGGGCAAAAACCCTACCAGCATCCAGACCTTCGGACTTTGAAGCGGATTGCGACGCAGGTATGCCGATACGGGCATTACCAGTATCAAACAGATGCCGAGCGCCAGCCACTTCACTGATTAGTTCTCCCGCTCGCGTAAATTCATTTCGGAAAACAAAGCGCGGCACCCAGCGCCAACTTCTGTCGGAATCGAACTAAAAGATACGAATCCACTATAGCCGGCGCGTCTACCGCGCAAAGCATCTGCATCGACCACCACAAAATCAATCGCACAAATCATCCGGACACCACCAGCTCTCAGCTTGTTTGGCATTCCTGCAATTTAACCAACTCCGCGCTGCCGGATCAAATTTATCCCCACAGCTCATCGCCGATGTCTTCGCATAGCTGCCCGACCCTTTAGCCAAACCGATATGGCGACGACTAGACGCGGCGGTACCTAAGGGCCGTTGAGGTACATCGTCTTTATTGCCATTGCCATTGTCACACTTCAGATAACAATTCAACTAAAATTTAAGGTTACCAAAGAACAGTTCCCGGTCTCCTACGGCTTTGAAACCGGCTGTGACAACGATGAGAAAGTGCGGCTCGCCTTCGCACTGGACTGCTGTGACCGTAAAGCCATGACCAACCAACCTCGCCGCCACGGGAGGCATCAGAGGCGAGCACGTACGTGACCTGATGGTCGCTGCTGTCGAGCAGCGGTTTGGCAGGGTCGATCGCCTGCCGGTCACCATCCGAATGGCTCTCCGATGCCAGTTGCTACATCGCTGGCGATACACGCAGCTTCGCTCGTCACACTGGTCGTGAACCGAGAACGACGCCGATTGAAAAATGCACAGAGCAATGGAATGGCTGAAGCCTTCGTTCGCACGATCAAGCGCGATTACCTCCGCTTTAGTCGCGTCCGGATGTCCAGACCGTGATGCATCAGCTATCAACGTGGATCACCCACTCAACGAGGTTCACCCGCACAACGCTCTCGGATATGTGAGTTCATCGCTGCTCACGAAAACCGCTGACCGTGTCCGGTCGCTCGGGAGCTACAACAAAGTGGAAGTAGGCTCTTAAACGTGATTTCGACGCACCAGTGAATGCTACACCCTTGTCGACGTCGCCAAGGGCTCCGTAAGCTCTCCCTCTTCCTACCTCGCGGTAGCCGACTGGTCACAATACACTTCGAGCTTCAATCCGGAACTGCACTTTAAGCAGAGCCGCCACCATCAAATTACTTGCTCAATGCAATCGCCGATTGTTTAGCAACGAGATAACGGGAAACTTGTCCGGCGGGTCGCGCAATGAAGGAATGGTTGTTTCTCTGATGCGTCGCCGAAGGTCGTGCGTGTCTACGTTGGTTGGCGCTTTCGCCGGGCCGCTTTAATTTTCGACGTAGACTGATGTGGCTGAGGATGACCTTGAAGGCAAAGAGTTGCTGAATATTCGAGCCGCAAGACTTCGCGATTGCTTTCGTCCCGGTTGTTCAATTAAATTGTAGGTTAGATAGGCGGCACCCACAACAAGAAAAATCAGAACGCCGTAAGAGATGTCACCCTGCCACATTTCGGCACCGAAATACGCCTCTTTGCGAAGGCCAATTCCCAGGGCTCTCTCAGCAAGTTCAATGGCATACCCCATTGCAATGATTACAAGCGCATGCACCATATAAATGGAATAAGAAAGCATCCCTAAGAATACGAATGGCCGCGCCTTTAGAATTTTGCTCACCACGCCATTTTCTAGCGCGAAAATAATCACGGTAAGGCCAAAAATAAGGGGCGCTCCTAAGGTGAGTGGTCCGTTACCGAACAAGCATACGAATGAGATCACAAGACCAACACTACAGATTTCAATTAAAGACATCGTCGCCGAAATATTGCTGCGTGCGTGTTCTTTTTGTTTAATGAGCGAGTAAAAATCGTAGCAAGCGACCCCGACAAAAAATCCAAGAAGACAACGTATAAAGCCAAGTTCATAGTCGGTGTCGATTTGCCCGATGAATTTCAGTAAGAGGATTGGCGCCAGCAAAATGACGAGAGCAACAAAAAAATGAATTCGACGTCGCAACAGCAACAAGGCAATCGCAAAAACGGCATAGGTATAAAATTCTACGCTAATACTCCAGCTGGGCAAGTTCCAGGTCAGCATGTTGTGGACGTGCAGACTCTGAATGAGCAAAACATTCGTAGCTATAGCCCCAATCGAATGGGGCCCAGTGAATTTCTCGCCCATTTGGCCGCCGAGGAGACCACTAAATTGATATCGCAATACCTCAATTCCAATGAAAGCAATCAGTATCGCTATATGAAGCGGATAAAGGCGCCCGAATCTAAGCAGCATAAATTGCCAAAACGAAAAGCCTGCCAAAAGCTTCGTCCGATAACTGGCAGTAATGACAAAACCGCTCAGCACAAAGAAGAAATCTACAAACAGATAGCTGTGGCGAAGCAAGGATAAATCGTAAATATGGCTATATGCTTGTAAATGGAACATCGCCACAAGAATCGCACACAGACCGCGCCACGAGTCGAGAGCTGCAAATCTAGGTCCTGAAAGGGTCATTCACGGTTCGCTATTGTCTTGGGATGTCAGGTGGGGTTGCCAGCCAACTAATCATTGCGAGCGACTTTTCAAAAAGGCCAGCCCTCCGGAACTTAGCAGTCCACTACGTGATCCGATCGCACCGTCGGTTCCAGGCGCTGAGCGTGCCAAACCATCGGAAAATGACCATATATTAGGCAGAAACATGGTCAAGAATAACCAGGTCGCATCCAGTCTTTAGACGCCTCTTTAGACGCCGAATCTAGTCGTCAAATTCAAACGGTCGAGTCCACCGGAAGTGCCGATTTCTCGCTGAAAACTGCTTCAGGAGGCGGTAACAAGCTCAGGCTCGGACCACTAGAAAGAGATTTGCCGGTCATAGTGCGCCTCGGCTATGCTAATCTGGGATATTGGTAAATCACGATAGCAGCGACATAACTAACCGCACCGCGCTAAACTTTAACTTGTCAATACCTGAATTAGCCCGACTCGCACTCTCAAGCGTAAGAGTATAGAACGTGTCGAAAACTGAACCCAAAAATAGGGCGCGCCACAGGATAGCGACTTTTGGCAAGAACCCGCATTAAGGCTAGGGCTCAGGTGAAGCCGTAGGAGACCTTTGGCATTTGGTGACGACGTAATTTATACCAACTCGCTGAGACCCTGACTCTTCGAGCTTGGACATCACCCGGGGCCAAAAGCAAAATCATGTTTTGATTTCACATAGTTATCAATGCGCCATCGACTCAGCCGTGACGCCAGATGAGTCAGCGTCTCCGAGTTTTGGTATTAATCTTTAGAAAAGGCAACCACAAGGAAGTAATTATGGCTGCTCCTAGTCCGCGCACGCTTGAAGGGCTTCGAACCCGTTTTGACAAGATTTATGATTCGTACGTCATCGGAGCTGGTTTTTGCGAAAGCGACGAGTATTACAGACTAGAAAAAGAGCGATATTGGCGCTCCGTTACGTTGCTGCGCTGCCTAGATTTCCCCGTTCCCGCAAAGATACTGGAAATCGGCGGCGGCCAAATGGCGTTACTATGCAAATTGTTATTCGACGATGATTGTAGAGTAGGGGATATCTCTCAGCAATATGTTGCGCCTTTGCGGAATGTGGGCATCGAACACGTCAACTTCAATTTGATGGATCCAGAGGCGAGCAAGAAAATAAAAGATCAATTTGACGTTATAGTTCTGCTTGAGGTGATCGAACACATTCCACTGCCTGCACATGTCATAATCGAACGTATCAAACCACTTTTGAAACGGAACGGACTCCTATTTTTGACGACGCCAAATTTATTTCGATTGAGAAATCTCATCCGAATGGCTTTGGGAATAGAATTCCTAGACCGTTTTACGATTCCACAATCGGGCGAGGGACTTGGCCATCAGCTAGAATATACGGCCGACCATTTGCGATGGCAACTGGTCCGAGCCGGTATGGAAATTGTGACGCTGTCGCACGACAGTCTAGGTCGAGGCGGGCATTCTTTGAGGGCACGATATGCGCGTAAACTGCTCGCTCCTTTTAATCTGCGACCAATATGGCGCGATGGTTTAGTTGCAGCTGCCAGAGTTATCGACAGAGATAACGGTCACGACTAGGCGACGCGTCGATCCATCGTTTGCGACTTCACAGGCTTCTACTCCTTCCGCTCACACAAATTCAGTACATAGTTGACAGGCTGACAGGCTACGTAGTACCGAACTGAATCGCCACCAGTATCCCGCCGCAACCCTCACTCCTACCAGGCGCCCGTCACCAACCGGCTACGCGCGCGACCATACGCTTGAGCCGTGAGGTGACGACCCTTCAGCGGCCGGAGGTAATTACGGGGACGCACAGACGCAGACGGTAGACGGCGCCGGTTTTCGGATGATGACAAGGCGCGCGTGGTAGACACAAGCCGGTTTCCGATTCAGAGATCACGCACCGATCAGCAACGTCCGGAAAAGGTGGGATCAAACCGGGGCTTACCAAGTTCATAATTCGGCGTAAATTCAATTGCCTTTTACGAGGCTTGATATGCTATTCGGAGCCGCAACCGCGATTCCAAGATCATGACGATTTCGGTCCGTTTTCTCTTGAAAAACACATTTTGGACGGTTGGCGCGTTTGGCTTTGCCCAAGCGCTTCGTCTGGTCACGAACATCATTTTGGCGCGCCTACTGGCTCCGCAGCTGTTCGGAATCATGTTGATCGTTAACAGTATTAGGATCGGCATTGAATTCATTTCTGATGTAGGTATTGGCCAAAACATCATCTATCACCAAAATGCAAATGATCCGGAATTTTACAACACGGCTTGGACCTTACAAGCCATTCGAAGCGTCGGCGTATGGCTCATTGCCCTAATCCTGGCGGCCCCTGTTGCCCGATTCTATCAGTCTCCGATCCTCGTATTTATCGTGCCGCTCATTGCGTTCACCAGCGTACTTGCAGGCTTTTCGTCCATCAGCTTATCTTTGTTGCAAAAAAGACTTTACATCGCCAAACTGAATCTATTTGACACAGTCTTAGCTTTAGTTGGCTCGGCTGCGCTCGTACTATTTGCCTATCTGAGCCCGACTATATGGGCACTGGTGTTTGGCTTTCTTTTCGGATGTACGGCATCGATGATCGGAAGCTATTTTTTGCTGCCGGAAATCAAGCAACGGTTTTACCTGTCGAAACGGTATGTTTGGGAAATCTTGCACTATGGAAAATGGGTCTTCGCCTCTTCGGTTGTATACTTTCTTTCGACAAATTTTGATCGGCTTTATTTAGCTAAAGTCGTCAGCCTCGAACTGTTGGGCGTGTACGGAATCGCACGCTCAATCTCCGAGATATTGAGTATGACCGTCCTGCGCTTCGGAAACTACGTGCTGTTCCCGCTCATCGCCTCGCATTCACAGATTCCGCGCTCTGATTTGCGTGAACAGTTAATCTCCATTCGGGCGAAATTCTTATTGCTCGCGGTATTCGGCTTCTCGCCTATTGTAGTTATGGCGGATTTGCCGATCAGAATTCTTTATGACGAGCGCTACCAGGCGGCAGCTTGGATGCTGCCATTGTTGATTATCGGGTCATGGTTTTCTCTCCTGGCCAACGTTAACGAAGCAACACTCCTTGGCCTGGGTAAACCGGCGTATAGTGCGATTGCCAATGGCTCAAAATTTATATTCCTTTTGATTGGGCTACCGGTTAGCGTGCTGTCCCTTGGGCTGCTCGGCGGTATCGTGGCCGTCGCCCTATCCGATCTGTTCCGATATTTTCCGATCCTTATTGGTCAGAGGCGGGAGCACTTCTCCTTTGGTGTACAAGACTTGTTTTTTACGCTGGCCGCGTTCCTACTCATCTTGCTATGTGAGTGGTTGCGCTGGGTTTCCGGATTTGGATACTCTTTTGAATCCCTGCCGATCGTGGTCAGCGCATTTTTTGGTGACGGTCGATGAAATGAGTACGCAAGCCCACTGTGCAGGTTGCGGTACTGGTCCGCATGACAGCCCTCGCTTGTCTCTTTACTTCGGTTCCATTAAGCAATGCATGAATACGCGGTCCGCGACTAAATGATTCTGCAAGACATTGGCATCGTCGCGATCGGCCGCAATGAAGGCGAGCGTTTGATCCGCTGTTTTGCATCGATAAAATCTGCTTCGAATATTATAGTGTATGTTGATTCCGGCTCTACCGATGGAAGTGTTATAGCCGCTGAAGAGAGCGGGGCGCATGTGGTCACATTGGATTTGACCCTGCCCTTCACTGCAGCGCGAGCACGGAATGAAGGCTTTGCGGCTCTTAGGATGATCAATCCTCATGCTCGCTTCGTCCAATTTATCGACGGTGACTGCGCTCTGGTCCACGATTGGCTGGACAAAGCTCGTGCGTTCCTCGACCAGCGAAGCGATGTCGCGATTGTTTGCGGCCGGCGACGGGAGCTTCATCCAACGGCGTCAGTCTATAACCAGCTCTGCGACGCCGAGTGGGACACACCCATCGGCGATGCCATCAGCTGCGGTGGAGATGCCCTGGTTCGGGTAGAGGCTTTAGAGGCGGTGGGCGGATTCCGGTCGCAGTTGATCGCGGGTGAGGAGCCCGAGCTCTGCGTGCGCTTACGAGAAATTGGATGGCATATCTGGCGTCTCGATGAGGAGATGACTCTACACGATGCTGCAATGACACGATTGGGCCAGTTCTGGGCCCGTGCCGTCAGAGGAGGCTACGCATATGCCGAAGTATCGCGACTTCATAAGGCCTCTCCATACGGTATTTGGCGACGAGAAACTGCACGCGCCATCTTCTGGGGTGGCCTGCTCCCAATAATCATTTGCCTTGGTGCACTAATCCATCCTGCTGCGTTAGCGGGTGCTTTCGCGTACGTAGTCCAAATCTGCCGACTTGCGTTCGCCCGAGGGTCCACTTCTTTCGAGTCTTGGACCTACGCGCTATTTATTACCTTGGTTAAGTTTGCTGAATTCGAAGGCATCTTGACATTCTATTGGCGCCGATTTATCCGACAGAATGCTGCGCTGATTGAATATAAATAATTTGTTACAACACCTGCTACCGCACTCAATCGCTACCCGGACAATCCGATCGTGCGAATCGCATATTTCACCAATCAATATCCGGCTGCAAGTCACACTTTCATCAGGCGAGAGATTCGTGCCGTCGAAGCGTTGGGGGAAACCGTGTTCCGCTATGCGCTACGACCGGGTAAGAATTTAGTAGACTCGGAAGATACGGAAGAAGAAAGGCGGACGCGTTTTATTCTGAGCGCTGGTGCGGGCGAAATCATGCGTTGCTCTGCTGTAATGCTACTAACGCGACCGCTGGTCGTTTACCAGGCCTTGCGACTAACCATCCAAATAGGCTGGCGCTCCGATCGTGGGATTTTGCGGCATCTGGTCTATGTCGCCGAAGCAGCGATGTTGGCTTTTTGGTGCCGGCAGGAGAGCATTCAGCATGTCCACGCGCATTTCGGGACCAATTCAGCCGCAATTGCTATGCTTGCTTGGAGAATCTCGGGCATTCCTTACAGCTTCACAGTCCACGGCCCTGAGGAGTTCGACAAGGCGTCATTCATCGGGCTGGCGGAGAAAATTCGTCATAGTGCGTTTGTCGTTGCCATCAGTTCGTATGGTCGAAGTCAGCTCTATCGATGCGTTGAGCCGCAATACTGGAGAAAGGTGAAGGTCGTCCACTGCGGCATTGATCCCGCGGACTTTGACGCAGCGCAGAACCCCACTACCTTCGCGCGGCGTTTTGTTTGCGTAGGCCGATTGAGTCCGCAAAAAGGGCACTTGATACTTGTCGAGGCCACGCGACAACTCGCATTGCGCGGCGAAGATTTTGAACTGGTGCTGTGCGGTGATGGCGAGATGCGAGCCGATATTGAGGCGCTGATCAGGCGCTACGATCTGCAGACCAAGATCCGCATCCTTGGCTGGGTCGATGGTCTACGTGTGCGGGAGGAAATCTCAAAGGCGCGCGCACTCGTCCTGTCTAGCTTTGCCGAGGGCCTCCCTGTCGTCATTATTGAGGCGATGGCGTTGAGGCGACCGATCATTAGCACCTTCGTCGCAGGTATCCCCGAATTAGTAAACTCTGGTGAAAACGGTTGGCTGGTGCCGGCAGGTGACGTCGAGGCGTTGGTGGACGCAATGCAAGCCTGCCTCGACGCGAATCCCGAGGCGTTGGCCGGCATGGGAAAGGTCGCCCAAGAACGCGCTCTATTGCGTCACAACGTGAATACCGAAGCGGTCAAACTTGTTAGTTTGTTCCAGGCTTCCACAAGAGAGACTTGAAGCGAGAGGCCGCCTTGACGATCCTGGCTTCCTTTTAGAGCTCGAGGATTGACAGCGCGGTTGAGTTCCCTGCGCTTACGCGTCAATGTCGAGTATATTTGGCGCAATTTCGCCTCGAGAGTCCTCTTCGATCAACGAAAATCGAGGTATCTCAAATCCTTTGACCCAACCAAGACAGCTTTGTATACCTCAAATACCTGATTTGCCTTTGCGTCCCAGGTTAACTTCTCCAACACTTTCCGGCGCCCTGCTGCGCCAAATTTATCTAGTTTAGCAGGCGAACAAATAATATCGTTGATTGCTCGTCTCATACCTTCGACAAGGCTCGCCTTGTCAACAAATGAAACGCGAATCCCGGTATCGTCGTCCACTAATTCGCCGGGCCCGCCATAATTGGCAACGACCGGAGTGACGCCCAGTGCCATGGCTTCAATCACAACGGCGCCGCCGAATTCACGAATACTTGGCAATGCCATCAAATCGCATACTCTTAGCTTCTCTTGCACCTCAACGTGCGGCAGCCATCCGTGAAATTGAACACTGTTTCCGAGCCGCTCACGATCAACGATCGCCTCTAGAAGCGCTCGTTGGGGCCCGTCTCCGATAATGTGAAGTTCCAGCTGACCTCCCTTCAAAAAATCCATTATTGCCTCAAGGAGAATGTCAGCGCCTTTGTAAGGAACCAGTCGTCCAACAAAGGCCACGCTAAGCGGGACCGAAGCACGGCGATCCCGCGGGGCATTAAAACGATCGATATCGACTGCGTTCTCCGGAATATAGACAAGCTTCTTTCTGACCCATTCTGGCATTTCATCGTAACAATGTTTCGAACCCGCAATAATTGCCGCACTATCCCTTCGGGTTGATCGGTAGCCGGGCATCAACTTATACAACCCCCTTACGTGAGAGAGCCACTCTCGCTCAGCATGTTGACGATCGACAAAATGTCTAGGCCACGGCACGCCCCCATTGAGCGGCCCAAGTACAAAAGGTACGTTGTATCGGGCTAGCCAACTCGCAATAAGGCTCTGACTTGTCGGGCTCAACGGCGTGATGCGATGGACGAGATCGAATTCGTGCGCCTTGATGCGGGGTCCCAATTGTCGCCAGACTTCCAATTCGAACGAATAGTAGACCAATGACGAAAAAGCCGTCATCGTCGTCCAACCTTTGCCCGGGCCGCCACGTAATTTATCACCCAGATTCCAAATCGGACGAGTCAGGTATTCGTTATCAATAAAAGTGCAATCTCGTCCTTCCACCAGACCTACTCTGAGAAGCGCTTCCCTATTGCGAATATGGGTCACTAGATGCGCATTGGTAATTTTTGCCAGCGCTCGAGATAGACTCCAACCTATCAGGGGCACACTGGCCCATTCTGGATTCGCAGCTTCGGCAAGCAACAGAACGCGATATGGCGCGCTTGGCATGGGCGTAATACTTTCAGTGACGAGAATTGCTCTTACCTGGGTCAGAATGCCAATATGTCGATTGAGCAAACTGAGGCGGTCGAGGTACTTATGCCACCCGAAATTAACAAGCAAGTCCGTGCGCAGTTTTGGTGCGAGTAAGAATCAAGTGCCGCAGCTGATCTAAGCCCGCAAAAATTGATCAGTTGGCAGCTTAAAGCGCAATGAGTAATTCGGCTGGCGCCAATACGTGAGCATAGGCATTTCAAATGCATCAGGCGATCATTCCTTGGAAGAAATCGCGGTACAGTTCGGCAATCTTTGGCCAAAAAGGGCAGAAGCCTTGTTCACTCGCTGATCCCGTCCAGCAGAAGCGGAACTGCGGGCGCGCTTTATTGCCTCTGCAATCGCCACTCGATTGTGATCGTTCCCACACACATCACGATGCTGTCCTGCCTCCGAAATCAACGGAATGACGGTCTCGTGAACCATTGCTGCTGCACTTGAAACAAGCTCATCGATGGGCTCATCGCCAGAACAGTTGCGGGCGAAGTGCGCGATCGAGGAAGCTACTTTCTATTCAGCACCGCTGTTAACACAATACGCAGCTTTGCCCCGTAGCTATTATTTTCGTCGTAAAATTGCCCCTGCAACGGCTCACAAGCCCTACACTTTTGTTCGTATAAGGTTCTGTCTTCTGCCAACCGGATGATCGCTTCACGATATCTTTCGACGTCATTCGGAGGCACCTCAATTGCGGCGTCTCTAATATAGGCAAGTGCTGGGCAAACAGCGGAGGTCACTACTGGACGGCCGGCCAATATTGCTTCGGCACATACCATATTGAAGCCTTCCTCAAACCCCGTTGTTGTTGGCACGATCACCACATGAGCCTCGTCGAGTAACGCATAAAGCTCCTTTCGATCGAGGAATCCATGACATGAGACAACGGCCTTTAGCCCCCGATCATCCACGGTCCGCTGCAAAGAAGGCAACTGTGATCCAACTCCGCAAATATCGAAATGAAACCCACGGGGGTCCACCTTTGCAGCGACTTCCACCAGATCATAGACGCCCTTATTCGTTTCAATCCTTCCCATGAATAAAACTCTAAAAGGCCGCACATCGAAGCGCGGCTTACGAATGAATGCAAATTGTTGTCGCGGATAAGTTGGAAGAAATACTTCTATCTGGATTTTTTTTCTTGGAATAAGGCTGCGTACTTGTCCTGCCGTGCTCTCCGCAGCAACTATAAATTCGCTAGCACAGCATGAGAAAAACCACGCCTGTAAGCGTCTCACTATTCGCTCAGACGTCTTCAATATTGCATATCTTTTCCAAAGCGAGTCGTGAATGGCGGGTATGATCACAATACCAAATATTTTTAAAACAGATAGGATTATACAAACATTAAGTCCAGCCGTTACAACAAAAACATTTGGTCGGAAACGAATCATACGCGGCACTATTTTGGTAACCCAAATGAAAAATGCTATGTGATAGCGTACCCCCCTCAACCCTGCTGGAGTGGGCCGATTCTCTAGCAGAAAATTTCCGATGGATCGACAACTGTACTCTTCTGGCGAAGTCAAAATTACATATCCTTCGGCACGAAAATCAGCACAAGCCTGATAAAACTGCTTCAGATAATTCGTGCCAAAGTATTCAAGTGTTGTCCCTGTCGACCATGCATTAAAGACTGCGAGCGCGTCGCCTGGGCCACCCAAATAAGCAAATCTAAGTTTCTTCTGATTGGGCACTTAACTTATCCTTGACAGTCTCTCCATTGCGACGTTGGGACTAAGCTAAAAATGCTGGTTGGCGTCGTGACGGCGAGTCCTCCGGTCCGCATCGACGCCAGGGGAGTCGCCCAGCAATAGAGTGAAGCGGATTAAAAAAGTATGAGGTTAATCGCGGTCGCAATTCAAGCGATTTGATGCGGATTTCCCGGTCAGTTCCAGGCTATTTTCCGCTACGCAAATGACCTCCGTTCTGAAGGCGAGCGGGCGATGGGGGCGGCAGCGTATCGCATCGGTGAAGTCATCCCGACGAGATGATCGAGTAGCCATTGGACCTTGCCTACAAACGTAATTTCGGTCTGTTCCGCGCTTCTGCCCATTTTACGCGTCTGCCGCGGAAATCTCGCGACCTCAATCCGGTCACGAACATCTGGCGGTTCGCGCACAATTGACTATCAAATCGGGCCACTCGGAGCCGCCTTTATAGCCAATCCGAAAATTCGTCAATGCCAATGGGGCGCCCTATAGTCCGAAGCCTCATTTGGTGGCCCAAAAAATATGTGGAAATCAGTCTCAAATTAGCTCAGGTAATAATTTCCCGGAAGAAATCGCGATACATCCTCGCAACTTTTGTCCATGAAAGGGCAGAAGCCTTGGCGATTCGCCGGTCACGACCGCCGGAAGCGAACGTGTGCGCACGCTTGATACCGTCCGCAATCGCTGCCGGATCATCCATATCGACGAGAAATTCATTGTCGCCAACGAACCAACGCACGCGCGGCATGTCATGCGCAACCACTGGTACTCCACATGCCATTGCTTCAAGGAATACAAGCGGAAATGGCTCGTCCTTCGAGCATTGCAAAAAAACGTCGGCAGATTGGTAAAGTTTTGGCATCTGCGCTGGCGGAACCAACAAGTGCGTGAACCTGCCCGGCAATAATTCCGCAGCCCTTGATGTAATCGCATTTCGCAAAGGTCCGTCTCCAGCGATTACCAAATGTGCATCAGCAATGCGGCTAACGGCATCAATTCCAACCTCGACACGTTTGTTCGGAATAAGTGCGCTAACCATCAGGACGATCATTTTGTCTTGGGGTAGGTCGAAATCCTCTCGGTGAGCGGGGCCTGGCCGGAATCGGTCGCAATCGACGCCGTTAGGGATAAGTCGACAATTCCAGAACTCTTTGTTTCGTTCAAAAAAATCCGGGTTTATGCAGACCAGCCCATCACAATTGAAAAAGCGGAACTCGGATCGGCGCCCGCCCGCCTGAATAGAACGGGGTGGCCAATCGCCGTTGTGCGTAACAAACACGTGACGTGGACGCTTGCCTCTAATTACTGGCCGACGAAGCACCCAATTTGTAAAGGGGTAGCTGCAGGTTACAGTAATATCATATTCAGCGGGTCGATAACAGGAAAGAAGTTGCGGAACAAACGTCAATTCTTCATAGCAATACTCGTTTCTCAAGATCGGCACCGACGGAAATCGCTCGAAATGTTCTCGCCTCACACTGCCCGCCTGCAAAAATCGATATGGCGTGCCTTCCCGAGCTTCACCCGAACCAATGAGGGTTAAAGCCTCGCCTAACTTGGCAAGTTCCTTGGCAACTGCAATAAAAGCAATCTCAGCCCCGCGGTCGTATCGATGAATGCCGGGCAATGCTATAAGAATTCTCATGCGAGAATAAACCACACCTTACGTTTCAGCTCAATTAAACTCTTCTTTCGGAAAGTCTAACGAGTCCTACGATATTCTCCGGCACAACGCCACGATTTGAAATCATGCGGCACTTGAAACCCCGATCCCGCGCATGTTTCGATCAGCTACGCCGGGCGTCAGAACCTCACGCTGCAGATGAGCAGCCGAAGGTTTATCGGAGTGACCAACACATTTCCTAAGAGTCCGTTTCGAAACCCGGCGAGGCCCTCTGGGGGTTCTCTTCGGGACGGACGAATGGCCCGGAGAATTGGCGCTACGGCTCCTCCGATGGAAGCCAAAACCGCTCATCACCCGCTCGGCCAAGGGTTTCGAAACGGACTCTAAGAACGTCCCAAATCACGCCTGCCGCGTGCCCAACGGATCGCCTTTGGTCCATTGCGAAGATCGTGAAGGCGCTGGCGGATGCGGGAAGCTGGCGGATAAAATGGTTCCACAACTACAAGGCCACCATTGCAAATGCAACCCTGCCCTAGCCGAGTATTCACCATGACGAGATAACCTCTTTTCACCTCTTCTACCTGATCACAGGCTTTGTATCTGGGGCACGCGGCGCGCTCGTACTATTTGCGCAGTGGACCGAATGGCTGAACTTCGGAAATTGGAATCCGCTTTGGGTTCGCTATGCTTTTGATCATTTTGGGTTCCAACCGCCCCATCTTATTTCAACAGCATCGGACGTTAAGAAAATCCTCAATTGGCTTGAAGACGGTTTCTTGGACTTACCGTTAAGCATAATATTGCTTGGGATCGGTGGCTTGATTGTTGCTTTGGGCAGGAAGCCGTGCGCAATAGACAGCCAAAAAGGCTCGCGAAAAATCCAACTGAAGCACTACCCGATTTGTGCGTCAATTGACGGATTTTTTTGCTGGTGAAAGAAACGAGGAAGGCGTAAAGCTAGTGTCGACAAGCTAGGATAGGTGGGACCGTCATGTCATTTTTGTTAGTGACCTTTGCCGGGCTGCTCGCCGTTCCGGTCATCATATTATTTTGTATCGAAGCTCTCGCGGCGGGGACGCTGAAGCGGAGACTCTTGTCGGTAATTTCTTACGTTGTCGACAAACTTCCGGCCTACCGTCAAATCCTTTGCCGCGACGGCAATCGATTAGAACTGATCGCGAGAAGGCCAGAAGGGACGCCAAGTCCCCCGGTTCCATGCCGCACATGTCCCGACGAAACTTCGCTTCGACTCTCTATCACAGGGCTGCTCGTTCGGCGATGCAGGGGGTGTGAGTGAACTCTGCTGGCAGGCTTCCGGTTCTTGATGGTCTGAGGGCGATCAGCATTTTGCTGGTGCTGGCTACACACATGCTACCTGAGGGCCCAAAGATCCTGCGGTTGAACGAGACGACAGGGGCGATGGGTATGAGCCTGTTTTTTGCTCTATCCGGTTTCCTGATCGTGTCAGGGCTGCGACACAACGGCGATGTTGCCGAGTTCATGGTCAAAAGACTCTCGAGAGTCGTGCCGCTTGCCTACGCATACATTTGTTTCGTGTTTTCTTTTCTGTACTTCGACCCGAAAGACATGCTGTGGACGGCAACTTTCTTGGTCAACTATTTTACCGAATATTTGAACAGCTATAATGGGCATTTTTGGTCGTTGTGTGTCGAGGTACAGTTCTATGTCGCCATCGCTCTGGTGATTTTGTGTCTCGGCCGAAGAAGCATCTGGATTGTTTGGCCAGCTTGTCTGGCGATCACTGCGCTACGGATAAGTGCAGGCGCGCGCATTGCCATTGAGACGCATTTGCGCGGAGACGAGATCCTCGCGGGTGCGTGCTTGGCGACTTTATATCAGAACTCCTGGAGCGGTCGCGCCAAATACCCGACTCTGCTGATCATCGTAACAACGTTGCTGTGGTTCACTTCGAGTAGTCCATATTCCGGCTGGTGTCAGTACCTGCGCCCATACGCAACAGTGTCGCTTTTGGCTGTCGTTTTGTGTCTTGGTGATACACTACTTGCGACGTTGTTGGCCTCGCGGCCCATGCGTTACATCGCTGCGACATCCTATGCGCTTTACGTGATCCACCCTCTTACAATTCATGGATGGTGGAATGAAGGGACCATTTTCGACCGCTACATGATCAAACGTCCGATCAGCTTCGCCATGACATTTGCCGCAGCACATGTCTCCACTTTCTATTGGGAGCGGCCTTGGTTGCAAGCAGGTAGACAGTGGATCAAGCAGAGAAGACTGCGTCATCCGAATAGCGATTTGGCGGGCAGCGGGCAGCGGCCGATTATGACGAACGTGCCGCGTTCGAAAGAGCAGGGACCATGATGATTTCCGATTATCATTTGGGGTCGGAACGAACAATCACGTCTTAGTTGCGAATGGCGGAGGCTATAACACTCGGGCGGTCGCTTGCGCTGCAGGAAGAAGTGGTAGCACAAATGTTCGCAACATTCACCTTCTTGTCGCCGCGAAAAGCTGCTGATGCTGCTTCAACCGCTAATCGTTGCCTTTCGATGTGGCTGGCGCAATCCAGGAGACCGGAAAGGCGAGCTCTCGCTTGGTCTCGGCATGTCGCTGTGAATCGTTTGTATTCACTCTTATTGTTGAATGGATCTTTGCTACCTTCCCGAGCTAATACATGCTTGCGCTCGACGCTGGTATGGTGGATTTGCCGCCGTACTATCAACAACCTCTAGCCGAATAAGGAGCTGATCCCGTGCCGCGACTCTATGCTAGCCGTAAACGTATTTTAGTTACGGGGGGTGCCGGTTTCCTAGGCTCCCACCTTATTGACCGCCTTTTGGAACAAGGACACGAGGTTCTGTGCGTCGATAATTTGTTCACCGGCACCAAGCGAAATATGGAGCATCTTCACGCTCAGCCTCGATTTGAATTCATGCGCCAAGACGTGACCTTCCCGCTGTATGTCGAGGTGGACGAAATCTACAATCTGGCTTGCCCCGCCTCGCCGATCCACTATCAACACGATCCCGTGCAGACGACGAAAACGTCGGTGCACGGTGCAATCAATATGCTCGGCCTTGCCAAGCGGCTGAGATGCCGCATTCTTCAGGCATCAACTAGCGAAGTCTACGGCGATCCGACGATACATCCGCAGACTGAGGACTATTGGGGCAACGTCAACCCCATTGGGCCTCGTTCTTGCTATGACGAGGGCAAGCGTTGTGCCGAGACGTTATTTTTCGACTATCACCGCCAGCACCGTCTTGAAATCAAGGTCGCGCGAATCTTCAATACTTACGGTCCCCGGATGCATCCTTCCGACGGAAGGGTAGTTTCGAATTTCATTGTGCAGGCACTGAAACGCGAGCCGATCACACTCTATGGGGATGGGACCCAGACCCGATCATTCTGTTACGTGCACGACCTGGTTGACGGCCTGATACGGCTCATGGGCAGCCCAGCTGCGCTCACCGGCCCCGTCAATCTGGGAAATCCCGTCGAATTCACGATGCTCGAGCTCGCAGAAATGGTGCTCACGGAAACCGGATCCTCATCGCCTCTTGTCCGACAGCCGTTGCCTCAGGACGATCCGAAGCAGCGCCGACCCGATATCACACTTGCCAAGGAGCATTTGGGTTGGATGCCCAAAGTAGCCTTGCGAGAGGGTCTTAAGCCAACCACGGCCTATTTTCGTTCCCTCTTAGCGGATTTGCAGTAATATCTCATGTTTGAAATCACGCCGAACGTCAAATTCCGATCCCGAGCATGTTCGACCGGCTATGCTGTGGCCATCAAGTGTTCTCCATGCCGAGGCAACCTATTTTCACTATTTCCTGCAGGGTCACGGGTTTGGTAATTGGGGCGCTCGGCGCGCTCGTACTGTTTGCGCAGTGGATCGAATGGTTTAGCTTCGGAAATTGGAATCCGATTTCGGTTCGGTATGCCTTTGATTATTTCGGAATTAAACTACCGTATTTTATTTCAACAGCATTAGGTATTGGAAAAATCTTTAATTGGCTTCGAGATGGCTTCTTGGATTTACCGCTAAGCGTAGTATTGCTTGGGACCGGCGGCCTGATTGCTGCAATTGGGGGAAAGCACGCGCAAGCCAAAAAGGCTCGCGAAAAATCAAACTGAGACGCTGCCGGATTTGTTCATCGATTGAGGGATTTGGTTGCTGTCGGGGGAAGAGCAGAATTTGGTGAGACCATGGTGTCATTCCTATTAGCGACCTTCGCCGGGCTAATCGCCATTCCGGTCTGTGTGTTCTGCATCGAAATTCTCGCCGCGGTAACGCTGCCGCAGCTAGAACTCTTGTCAGCTTCTAAAAACGGTATTCGCCAACGCATCGCCGTGCTTGTGCCGGCACATAACGAAAGCGCTGGATTGCTGGACACGCTCGGCGACATTAAAGCGCAATTGCAGTCTGGCGACCGTATGTTGGTCGTGGCGGATAATTGCACGGATGATACTGCTGCGATCGCGAGGGCGGCTGGTGCCGAGGTCATAGAACGAAACGATCCTACCAAAATCGGCAAGGGCTACGCCTTGGACTGGGGCCTTCAGCACCTCAGTGCGGATCCGCCTGAGATCGTCATCATTATTGATGCCGACTGCACGCTTGCGAACGGCGCCCTCAATCGGCTGGCAACGGCTTGTGCGGAGACGGGCCATCCTATGCAGGCATTGAATCTCCAGACCGCGCCGTCCGACTCGCCGATCGACTTTCGGGTCGCAGAGTTTGCCTTTCGTGTGAAGAATTGGGTACGTCCGCTTGGCCTCCGCGCGCTTAATTTGCCCTGCCAATTGATGGGCACTGGCATGGCCTTTCCCTGGGAGGTCATCCGCTCAGTCGATTTGGCTAGTGGACTGGCGGTTGAAGACCTGAAGCTTGGCTTCGATGTGGCGCGGGCTGGACATGCGCCATTGTTTTGCCCGTCAGCGGCTGTCAACAGTCAGTTTCCAACGTCCATCAAGGGAGCCGAAAGTCAGCGGAAACGCTGGGAGCAGGGTCATATCAGCATGATCGCCAGGATCGTCCCGCGCCTAGCCTATGAGAGTCTTTCGCAGGGAAATTTTCGCCTGCTGGCGCTGACGCTCGACGTTGCGGTCCCTCCGCTGACCCTACTTGGAATGCTGGTTAGCTTGATGCTAGCTGTATCGGCTCTCGGCGTTCTGTTTGGGCTTTCCTCCTCCGCGCTGGTTGTAAGCGCAGCAAGCTTCTTGGGGTACTTGATAGCCGTCACGCTGTGTTGGTTGAAGTTCGGTCGTGATGTTCTGCCGCTCCGTTCTATCCTGTCGGTAGCTTCTTACGTTTTCGACAAGCTTCCGTTCTATCGTCAGACCCTTTTCGGCGGCAGGAGCTCGCAATGGATTAGAACCGATCGAAAGAAAACTGAAAAGAACGCCGACTGATTTCAAGACGGGGCCGACCAGCCACAGCAAAAACCAATCCCGATTGTCGCGACGACGATCAACTGTCCGAGCAGAGGAAGCACGGCACGCGGTGGGACGGCTCGAGTCACCGAAGTATCCAACGCTGGTCACAGTCGGCATTGTTCTGATCCACGTTGCAGGCCCAGTTGAAAGGTAGTCCGCAAAACCCGACCACAATCTTGACCGGCCGTGGCCACCGCCCTCAAAAACCATGGGCCTGAACTAGATCCCGGCAGACGTTTTCGATACCTGGGCCCCAATAGGGATGATGGATCGGCATTCTTCCTGCGCCGTTCGCGATAAGGCACTCGCGAAACGCGGACTTGGAAGAGCCCCAAGCATTGAACCGACAGTAGTTGTCGATAAAAGAGGCGTAAAGGCAAGCATGATAGGCTCGCTTCTCGGCAGGGGTGAGAAGCCCGGATTCGCGGGCAAGAAGCGGTGAGGAACCGAGCAAAACCCCACATGCGCTCAACACGACTGCCATTAAACGGACATTCATTGGGTGCTCCCTATTGGCCTGAGATCAAGGGATACTATGCTGCGATGGCCAAACCGAATTTAGGGCATCGCAGAATTTAAGGTCGTCAAGGCCGGTTCCGATTTGGCGGCGAATGTCTTTTATTATCACGGATCACCGGGCCGAGATAGGCCTGGAGCTTGCTCAACATCGACCTAAACCGGCGCGTCAGCCCTCGGCCCTACTGCGATTCCGGGTGCCATTGGGCCGCCGCGCAACAGATATGTGGAAATCGAAGTCGCTTCTAGCGCGGCCGTCGACTGATCAGGGTTCGGGGTTTCAGCAGCCGACCGAACCGGGTGTGTCTCGGTCCAAAGGGTCCGGGCAGTGCCGACGGGGTCGATTCCAGCCTTGCTCCACCATGCGGCTTCGTCACCGGATCGGTGCACCTGGCGATGATGGCCGCGGCACAGCGAGACGATGAATTCGTCGCTCACTTTTCGCCCAAGCGCACGATGCTGCGCAAACCGAAGGTGATGCGCATCCGCCGGCTGACGCCCACAAATCAGGCAGGGTTACTTAGCCACGAATTTGCAGTGGGCCTTGTCCCGAAACCGACGAATTCGTTAACGCGCCTCCGGGCGCCGCCAACCGGCGTCAATTTGCGAGGCAGATCTGGCCCCCACCAAAGCCCTCAAGAGGCGCCGCAACCCCGGGTCGAGCTTGCTTGGGGGTCCGCCACAGCCCATTTCCGACAGCCGGAGATTAGCCTTTGGTGGTGTCTTTAGCCGGCCTGGGTAGGTCGCCGCGGCGCGTCTTTTCAATCGACAGGAAGGCGGGATCCGTCCCCTGACGAGCCTCCAAAAAGGCCGCCCCCACGGGTTGATGCGCTGCCCCGAAATATCCCGCTATCGGCAGCCATTCCGCAACATATCGGGACGCCCGATCGGCATATTCCATGGCAAATCGCAGATCGAAGAGGGGTATAATCCCCGGTCCCGGAACCTGTCCGTTAAATTCCATATCAAATGGATGAAAAACTTCGTTCAGCTTGATCGAGCAGGCCGTCCGCGCCCGGCCATTCGAGAATTCTTGCCGATGCAGCCTTCCTTGCGACGACGATACGCCCGGGAACCATTCGAACGAAACGCCGCATGCCGTCCCCGATCGAGATATTGGGTCGAAACCCGACGGCGCGTTCCAAACCCGAACCATCGCCACAGGTTCCCAAGAACCTCGCCCGTGATCGACACCGACAGCGGCGACGGAATCCTTGCTCGACAACCTTAATTCGCGGCACTCTAAGATGTCCTTGGAATTTACTTTAGTGTTCAGCGAAACGGGACTATCGGAATTTAACGCTCGCATCCTTGAGGAAAACGATGCGCTATTAACAATTAGAGGGTGCGATACAATCCCTGGGGACCGTTCGTAGGATGGATTGGAACACAGCCGCAGCCATTCGTGATGATCTCTCTCGCGAGGTCTATTGCATTCTAGGTATGCCCATCGATGCGATCGAGATGCCGGCCGCTTTGCAGCGCATCGAAGAGGCCGCCGTAAACGCAGCGCCCTTCGTCGTTTCGACGCCCAATCTCAATTTTCTGGTAAACAGCCAAACGGATCCGGAATTCAGGGAATCGCTATTGCTGAGCGATCTTTGCCCTGCGGATGGCATGCCGATTGTCTGGATTGCTCGGCTGATAGGAGCCCCAATCAAAAGCAGAGTCGCGGGTTCCGATATTTTTGAAGGACTTAAGTTACCGCGTGGCTCCGGACAGCCGTTAAAGCTATTCATATTTGGAGCTACAGAACCGGTTGCTGCCGCGGCTGCCAAGCGACTAAACTGTAAGCCGCATGGCCTCAAATGCGTAGGCTGGATCTGTCCGGGATTTGGAAATGTCGACGAGTTGAGCCAGGATCGCTTCTTTGACCAAATGAATTCGAGTAACGCCGACTTCCTGATCGCTGCCTTGGGCGCCAAGAAGGGTCAGTTGTGGCTGCATCGAAACCATCATCGCCTGCGAATCCCGATTCGGGCTCACCTGGGTGCAGTGATTAATTTCCAGGCGGGTACAGTCAGGCGAGCACCTCACGTCATGCGAAAATTGGGGCTCGAGTGGCTGTGGCGCATCAGGGAGGAGCCCCACCTTTGGCGGCGTTATTGGCATGACGGCGGCGTGTTACTGCGCTTGCTGCTAACCCATGTCCTGCCGCTCGCGGTCGGTGCATGCTCGCTGAAAATGCAAGCCGGGCGCGGCCGACACGATTTCGTCATTGTCAGGGACGAGAACGACGTCGTGGTGACCTTGCGCCTCTCGGGCTATGCCACCGCCAGGCAGGTGCCCAAGGCAATCGCGTGCTTCCGCGACGCGTTGGCAAGCCGGAAGCAGGTTGTGGTCGATTTCTCGGAGACTCGAGCGGCAGATGCTCGGTTTTTCGGACTTCTCCTTATGTTGAGGAAACAATTGAAGGACAGAGGAGCTGCCCCCCAGTTCGTCGGCGTCTCTCCGGGGCTGCAGCGACAATTTCGGTTCAACGGGCTCGGATATTTGCTGTCCTCCGGGGAAGATCATCATGCCAACACTGTCCATTAGAAAACCGCACTTCATCCTATCGCCCCTGGCCTTGCTGGCGATCGCCGCGGTCCTTGTGAGCCTCGCTGGGTTCAGCCGAGCATTATTGGAATTGGTCCATCGCTGGGGCGGGCAGGAAGAGTACAGCCACGGATACCTGATCCCAGTAGTAAGCGCGTTGCTGCTCTGGACGCGCCGCGACGCACTGCGGGAGAGCGTTGGTCGGCCAAGCTTTGCCGGCCTCGCCTTGATCCTGCTCGCGATCGCAATGCATATTACGGGTGAATTGAGCGCGATCTGGATTCTTTCGCAGGTTGGCTTCGTTCTCGCCCTGATGGGAATCGTGCTCGCAATCGGTGGCTATTCGCTTCTCCGGGTCGCATTTATCCCCATCGCATACCTGCTGTTCGCAATTCCGCTGCCGTATTTCATTGACGCAGTGCTGACCCTGAAGCTTCAGCTCGTTTCCTCGGAGCTCGGGGTATTTTTCATTAGGCTGTTCCAAATACCCGTTTACCTCGATGGCAACGTTATCGACATGGGCACATACAAGCTGCAGGTCGTCGAAGCCTGCAGCGGATTACGATATTTATATCCCCTGCTTAGCCTCAGTTTCCTGGCGGCCTACCTGTTTCATGCGCCGCTATGGCAGCGCGTGGTGGTCTTCTTGTCCAGCATCCCGATCGCGATCGGAATGAACGGTTTTAGGATCGGCTTAGTCGGCATCCTGGTCGATCGCTGGGGCACCCAGATGGCCGAGGGAACGCTGCATTTTTTCGAGGGCTGGGTGATCTTTTTGGCCTGTTCGGCACTGCTGGCCGGCGAGATGTACGTACTGGCGCGCATCTCGGGCCGGCGCTTCTTCGACGTGTTCCATCTGCCGAACGTCAAGGCGGCATCGATCGATGAGACACCGGCGAAATCGCCGGGCCAGGTTCCGCTCATGGCCTGCCTTTCCCTGCTGTGCGTCGGAGCGCTGGCGGTCTTCTTCATTTCCGGCCGGTCGGAGATCATCCCGGAGCGGACCAAGTTCGTGGCATTTCCCACGCGCATCGCGGAGTGGCAGGCCCGCGTCTCGTCGCTCGATTTGGCGACCGAGCAGTTTTTAAAGGTCGACGACTACATTCTGGCCGATTACCGCCGAGCGGGTGAGAAGCCGGTCAACTTCTATGTCGCCTATTATGCCTCGCAGCGAAAAGGCGAATCTCCCCATTCGCCGATCGTCTGCCTGCCGGGCGGCGGCTGGAAGATCACCTTGCTAGAACGCAGGAGCTTCGAAAGTGGCGGCGCCAACTACCTCTTCAACCGCGTCATCATCCAGAATGGTTCAAACCGAGATCTGGTTTATTACTGGTTTGACGAGCGCGGCCGCGCAGTTGCGGACGAGTACTGGGCGAAATGGTACCTTCTTGCCGATTCCATCGTGAAGAACCGAACTGATGGGGCATTGATACGCTTGATCACTCAGATCAGCCTCGACGAATCCGAAGCGGATGCCGACCGACGTCTGCAGTCGTTCATGCAAGTTGCGCTACCGCGCTTGGCTGAATTTCTGCCGTCCGGTGTCGCCCCACCAATCAAGTCCGCCGTCTTGCGCGCTTCGGACCCGCGGTTATAGAAGCATAAGAGCTCACCATGTCACGACTGATTTCTCCGCGCGCAGCCACGATCCGCCTGGCGTTCGGCGCTTTGATTGCGCTCCAGCTTGCAGGCTGCGGCTCTCCGGAAGTGCGCGCCCAGAGCTATTACGAAAGTGGAATGAAGCTGCTTGCTGCCCAAGACAATCAGAGGGCTGCTGTCGAATTCCGCAATGCCGTAAGGCTGAAAAAGGATTTGCTGCCGGCATGGCGGGGCCTCGCACAGACCGAGGAAGCCACCCATCATTGGGAAGGCCTGGCCGGGGTTCTGCGAACGATCCTGGACCTCGATCCGAAGGATGAGGCGACCAGACTGAAGCTCGCGAGGCTCCTTCTCGCCGGCGGCGCGGCCGACCGCTCTCTCAAGCTGGTTAACGACGCCAGCGAGACAGACACCAACGATGCCGACCTGCTCGCACTCAAAGCCGTCATCTTTTACAAGCTTAAAGACAATGACTCGGCCATCCGCGAGGCGCGCGCCGCGCTTAAGATCGAGCCCGATAACGTGGATGCCTTGGTCGTTCTCGCCGCCGATCGTTTGGCGAACAATGACCCGAAAGGCGCGCTACAGCTCCTCTCCAACGACTCTCCAGCCGAAAAGAAGAACCTCGGGGTTGAGCTGCTCAAGATCAAGATATACGAACAGATGAAGGACTATCCGCGGCTCGAGGCGCAGCTCAGGACGCTGGCCGAGCTTTATCCCGAGAACGCTGCATTTCGAAAGCAACTGGTCAATCTTTACATGTTCCAACATCGGCCGGAGGACGCGGAAAAGGAACTCCGGGCCGTTGCCGTGGCGGATCCAAAGAACACGCAATCTGGCCTGGATTTGATCAGGTTTTTGTACACCGTCAAAGGCGCGGCGGCGGCGCGCGAGGAGCTTAACGCCCGCATCAGTGCCGGCGGCGACATCCTTGCCTATCAACTTCAGTTGGCTGAATTGGATTTCGACCAAGGCAAGTTTGACGATAGCTTTAAATTGCTGGAAACGCTTGGTAATTCTGCTTCTGCGACCAACGCTGTGACAGCGAAAATCGCGTTGGCCAAATTGAAGCTTCGCCAAAAAAACACGGATGCCGCCGAGAAGATCGTGGCCGATATTTTGACAAACGATCAACGCAACGTCGATGCGCTGAAGCTACGCGCCTTCATTCGGCTAAACCGCGACCAGTTCGACGCCGCTATCGCCGACCTTCGGGAGGCGCTCAACGATCAACCGCGTTCGCTCGATCTCATGCTGATGCTGGCGACCGCCTATGAGCGCAGCGGATCGATCGAGCTAGCCGACAAAGAGTTTGCGGATGCGTTGAAAGCTTCCAGCTTCAACGCCAATGTCGGTCTCGATTACGTGGCCTTCCTGCGACGGCGTGGCGGCACCGACCATGCGTACGATGTGCTGACCGAATTGGCCAGCCGTTGGCCAAAAAACATACGGGTCTTATCC
>Ga0181536_10000884_pt1 | contig 35891 bp, 27 predicted proteins | sample PEATcosm2014_Bin_41_FD_121105 | JGI IMG/M metagenome (GOLD analysis project Ga0181536, IMG submission 121105) | Peatland microbial communities from MTU Mesocosm Facility, Houghton, MI, USA - PEATcosm2014_Bin17_60_metaG | ecosystem: Environmental > Terrestrial > Soil > Wetlands > Peat | place...
CACGTAGTTCGCCAGGCCCTCCTGCAGCCAGTGCTCGCCCGGTCCCCACAGGTTCGAGACAATCTCGTGGGTCAGCTCGTGGGCCAGGCTCAATTCGGAGAACGGCGCCACCACGCAAAACACCGCGTGCTGGGTAGGCCTGGAACGGCCGATCACTTCCGCCCCGATCAGTTCGTTCATGCGCGCGATGGACCCCACGAAGAAAACATGGATGACGGGATCGTAGCTGGTGGCCCCCAGCACCTTGAGGACGGAAGCGCGCCCGAGCTCGGCCACCTCTTTGAGCTGCGCGAGCCGGCGCTCGGCCTCCGAATCCGCCTCGAAATTCAGCTCGAAGTGCGGCTCGCGCTCGATCTTCCAGGTGAAGCCCGCGTGCTCGTAGTAAGGCCGCAGGTGCTCATCGACGAACGACTCCCCGGAATTGGACTGCGCCTTGAGCCAGGGCGTCAGAGCCATCGCCATCACCGACAAGGCGCAAATCGAGCGAGGATACATCTGCTGTAGAAATTATCTCATGCGAGCCGCGACTTGTCGCTCGACCGTGAGGGAGCGGTCTTCGCGGAATCGGAGAATCTATTTGAGGAAACGGCGTACCCGCTCACCTTGCGGCGCCGTCACTTTCGGACCAGGGCGCCACGTGTACTGACGTGGTCTTCACGATGGCGCTGACCGCGTCACCGGGCTGCAACCGCATCTCCGCCACCGATTGCGCCGTGACCACGGCCACCAGCGGAATGCCGCAGTCCAGCTCCACCCGCGCCAGCGGACCTTCCGGAATGACCGATCGCACACGGCCGGCCAGCCGGTTGCGCGCGCTGGAAACTGCGGAAAGATCGCGGCTGATGGCGACATCTTCGGCGCGAATGCATGCGACAACGGGGCCGGTCTCGCCGGAGTCTATCGATTGCAGACGCGCCGCGCCTATCTCCAGGGTGAGCAGTCCGTTTTCGCGCGCCGCGATGCGCGCCGGCAATACGTTTTCGACGCCCACGCATTCGGCCACCTGGCCGTTGGCGGGATGGCGGAACACTTCCTGCACGGGCCCGGCCTGCAAAATGCGGCCGCCCACCATCACCGCCATCCAATCGCCCAGCGCCACCGCCTCCATGCGGTCGTGCGTGACGATGATGCTGGGAACGCCGGCCGTGAGAAGCATGTCGCGCAACTGGTGGCGCGTGCGGAGGCGCGTGGCGGCGTCGAGCGCGGAAAGCGGCTCGTCGAGCAGCAGCAAGTCCGGCTCGGCGGCAAGCGCGCGCGCCAGCGCCACGCGCTGCTGCTGGCCGCCGGAAATGGCGCGGGGCAGGCGGCCGGCCAGATCGGCCAGTCCGAAGGCTTTCAGGTATTCCCCGCCCTTGCCGGGACGCGCGTTGAACGCAATGTTCCGCGCCACCGTCAGGTGCGGAAAGAGCGCGTAGTCCTGAAACAGAAAAACGGCGTGCCGTTCTTGCGGCGGCAGGCATAGGGAAAGGGAGTGGTCGAACCATGGCTCGCCGCGGAAAGTGATGGCGCCTTCGTCGGGGCGGTCGAGACCCGCCAGCATCCGCAGCAGCGTAGTCTTGCCGGAGCCGGAAGGGCCGAACAGCACCGTGACCGGCGATTGATCCAGCGGAATCCGCAAGTGGGCGTCCAGCGAGAAGCCGGAATCGAGGCGCGCCCGGCACGCGCAGTTCAGTTCGCCGGCCATATCGCCCAGACCCGGCGCTGCAGCGCGTAGGTGGCCGCCAGCACCGCGAAGGAAATGGCCAGCAGAAACAACGAAGTCTCTGTGGCGGCGCCGTAATCGAGCGCCTGCACCTGGTCGTAAATGGAAATGGAAACCGTTCGGGTGACGCCGGCGATATTGCCGCCCACCATAAGGACCACGCCGAATTCGCCCATGGTGTGGGCGAAACTGAGGATGGCGCCAGTGGCGATTCCTCGGGCGGCCAGCGGCACGATCACGCGCCGGAAAGTGGCCGCGCGCGAAACCCCCAGGCACCAGGACGCTTCCACCAGTTTGCGGTCGACGCCCGCGAAAGCCGCCGCCACCGGCTGCACCGTGAACGGCAGGCTATAGAGCACCGAAGCCAGCAGCAGGCCCTGAAACGAGAACGGCAGCATGCCGCCCGTGAGCCTGGCATAGAGCGCGCCCACCGGACTGTGCGGACCGATAGCCAGCAGCACGTAGAAACCCAGGACCGTGGGCGGCAATACCAGCGGCAGCGCCACCACCGCTTCCACCAGGAATTTCCACCGCCGCCGCGAAAAGGAAATCCAATACGCCAGCGGCACGCCGGCCGCCAAAAGAATCACGGTGGTGGCAGCCGCGAGCCGCACGCTGAGCCAGATGGCCTGATAGTCCATATCATTCGCCCGGTCAATTGCCGGGCAGGGAGAAACCGTATCGAACCAGAAGCGCCCGCCCCGCCGGCCCCGTCAGCCAGTCGCGAAACTGGCGGGCCGCGGCGGAATCTTTCAGAATCACGCCACACTGTTCCATTTTCGGATACGTCTCCGCGGGCACCTCCCAGTATCGCCCCTGGCCGCGCGCCACTGGAGCCGAGGCCAGCGAGAGCGCCACGATTCCCACGTCGGCGGCGCCGCTCTGGACGAACTGAAAGGCCTGCGAGATATTTTCGCTCAGCACCAGTTTCGCCTGGAGGCCATCGTAGAGGCCCATGGCGCGCAGCGCGGCTTCCGCGGCGCGCCCGTAAGGCGCATGTGCGGGGTTGGCGATGGCCACATGTCGCACCGAAGGATCGCGCAGCGCCCTCGCCGGATCAAGCATCGAGGAGTTTGGCACCCACACCACGATGCGCCCGGCCGCGTAGTCGAAGACGGCGCCGGCAGCCAGCCCGTCGTGGGCCAGCGTGCGCGGGTATTGGGCATCGGCCGAGAGGAACAGGTCGAACGGCGCGCCGTTGCGGATCTGCGCATAGAAATTCCCGGAGGAGCCGTAAGAGACGCGCAGTTGGGTATCCGGATGTGCCTGGCGGAAGGAGCCGGACGCCTCTTCCAGCGCAAACTGCAGATCGGCCGCGGCGGCGACGGAGAGCGTATGGGTCCGGGGCGCTCTGGCGCAGCCGGCGCAGAGCCAGCATGCGGCCAGAAGCGCCGAAGCGCCGAAGTTCCGGGTCGATCTCATCTTTGCAAGATACCAGTTATGTTAGCAGTGACGTCAGCGATGATGCCGACGGGGCACAGCCTGTTTGGTATAATCAATCAACACGCCCATTCCGGTGAGGTGCGAGAGCGGTTGAATCGGGCGGTCTCGAAAACCGTTGAACCTTTGCGGGTTCCGTGGGTTCGAATCCCACCCTCACCGCCAGAATAAAATCAGTGCTTTAGCGCGAAAGTGGCTGGCCGAAAACCTGGTTGAGGATATTGAGACGCCGGTCGGATCCTCGACCGCGGCGCATCGCTTGCGTTTCACCGACGAGGAGTTGGAGGAAATCTACCGGGCATGCGATCGGTTGGGGATAGTTCGCTGGAAGAGCCACCTCGGCGATGGGCTATGGACGGGCGAGGACGTGTAGGATTTCATCTTGGTTCTCATATACACGGGACTGCGCATCTCAGACGTGGGCTGATCGGTGACACCGAGGAGATCGTGAACAAACATTAAATGTCAGCAACGTGATACGTCCAAATGAGTGCGCCTTTCCAGCACGATTGAACGTTCCGGCCCCGACGCGCCGCCGTGATCAATCCGATGAAGAAGCTTGCGTTGGTAGCAGGTCGATCTTCCGTCCCGCGCTTTCGAAAGTCGTCCCCCTGCCGAAAGTGCTATCCTCATCCCACGGTGCTCGGCAAAACCTTCATTCATTACCGCATCGTCGAGAAGCTGGGCGGTGGCGGCATGGGTGTGGTGTACCGCGCCGAAGACATCCGGCTGGGGCGTCATGTGGCGCTGAAAATCCTCCCCGAGCAATTCGCGACGGACCCTACCGCGCTGGAGCGGTTTCAACGCGAGGCCCGTGCTGCCTCGGCGCTCAATCATCCGCATATCTGCGCAATTTACGACATCGGCGAATCTGAGGGCCGGCCCTTCCTGGTGATGGAACTGCTGGAAGGCCAGCCACTCCAACAACGTCTCGCCGGCAGACCTGTCGCCTCGGAAGAGTTACTGCAGGTGGCAATCCAGATCGCCGACGCGCTGGCAGCGGCTCACGCCAAAGGCATCGTGCATCGCGACATCAAACCTGGCAACATCTTTATCGGGCCGGCGGGCGCGGGACACGCCAGGCACGTCAAAATCCTGGATTTCGGGCTCGCCAAGATCACCGGGCCGCCAGAGACAGCGGCTGACTCCCTTTCGCCAACGCGAGCCATGACCGAAGAACTGATCACCAGCCCCGGAACGGCCGTAGGCACCATCGCTTATATGTCGCCCGAGCAGGCTCTCGGCCATGATCTGGACGCCCGCACCGACCTGTTTTCCTTTGGCGTGGTTCTTTATCAGATGGCTACCGGCGCGTTGCCGTTCAAGGGCACCACGTCGGCGGCGACGTTCGACGCGATCTTGCACAAGGTGCCGCTGCTGCCAACCCAACTGAATCCCGCGTTGCCGGCAGCCCTGGAACAGATCATCCAGAAAGCCCTCGAGAAGGATCGCGACGTTCGCTACCAGACCGCCGCGGATATACGCGTGGATCTGAAGCGCCTCGAGCGGGACACCGCTACCGGGGCCAGCATCCCGCATTCCGCAGCCTCGGTTGTTGCTCGCCGCGCGCGGCCCGCTCGCCTGTATACGGCCCTGGCCGCCGGCCTGGCCCTCGCGGCTGGCATAGGTATCCTGGCATGGCGCGGCCGCCACCCGGCGCCAGCGGCCCGCACGGAATGGACTGAACTCACCAACTTCAACGATTTCGCAACCAACCCGGCGGTTTCCGCGGACGGGCGGGTGCTGACGTTTCTTCGAGGCCCCAGCACGTTCTTCGGGCCGGCAGACGTCTATGTGAAACTTCTGCCGGCTGGCGAACCCGCTCAGTTGACGCACGACAACACCGTCAAGATGAGCCCGGTGATTACACCGGACGGCTCCCGCATCGCCTATACGGTAGTGGTCCTGGGTTCCGACTGGGATACCTTTGTCGTGCCATTGCTCGGGGGAGAGCCGCGGCGGATGCTGCCCAATGCGGCCGCGCTGGCCTGGATCGGGCCGCGCCTGGTTCTGTTTTCCGAAATCAAATCCGGCGCGCACATGGCGATCGTTACCGCCGACGAGAACCGGGCGAAGGAAAGAGACGTCTACGTGCCGCCGCACGACCGCGGAATGGCACATCGTTCTTACCTTTCGCCCAACGGCAGCAACGTGCTCGTCGTCGAAATGGATAACGACGGATGGCTCCCCTGCCGTGTCGTCCCGTTCGATGGCAGCTCTCCGGGAAGACAGGTCGGGCCGCCGAAGGGCGGCTGCACGTATGCCCATGGTCACCGGACGGCGAATGGATGTACTTGAACTCGAATGCCGGAGGCACCGCCTTTCACATTTGGCGGCAGCGCTTCAAAGGCGGCGACGCCGAGCAGGTGACCTTTGGTCCAACCGAACAGGAGGGCATCGCGATGATGCCCGAAGGCCGCTCGCTGGTCTCATCGGTGGGCGTGGCCCAGAACTCCATCTGGCTTCACGGACCGGATGGCGAACGGCAGATCACTTCCGAGGAATCCGCACAATGGCCCACGTTTTCTCACGACGATAAGAAGCTGTACTATACGTCGAGTCGGTCGAGTTTCTTTCCGCGCGGCGAGTTGTGGCAGATCGATCTGGCCGATGGGCACCGCGAGCGGCTCATTCCCGGAATCACCGTCACGGGCTACGCGGTGTCCGGGGACGACAAGCAGGTCGTGTTCTCGGCTCCTGATCCGAATGGCCATTCACAAATCTGGATCGCACCGCTGGACCACCGCGTTGCGCCGCGTCAGTTGCCGGGAACGGACCTTTCTCAGCCCCGCTTCACCCCCGATGGCGACCTGGCGTTCATCGCCGCGGAGGGCAAGTTGAATTATCTGTATCGCTGCCGACCAGACGGCTCCGCCCGCCGAAAGATAATCGAAAATGCAGTTCTGGAGTTTTATGGATTCTCGCCGGACGGCCAGTGGGCGGTCGTCTGGGCGGCCGTTTCCGGCAACGACGCCGCGGTGACCAGCAGTAATTTAGCCTACCCGCTTGCCGGAGGGCCGCCGATGCGCATATGCAGCGACTGCTGGATCACGTGGTCGCCGAATGCAAAATTCATTTACGTTGTTTTGCACAGCAAGATCTATCGCGTGAGGCTGCCCCTCGGGAAGGCCTTTCCCCCGCTGCCGCCCGCCGGCATCCAATCGGAAACGGAAATCAAGACGATTCCGGGCGCTACACTGTTCGTCTCTCCCGGCATGGACACGACATCCGATTACGGGCTCATTGCGATCGGTGCCGATCCATCGAGTTATGCGTTCGTCAGAGCGACCACCCACCGCAACTTATACCGGATTCCGATCCCGTAACAAACCTTGTGGCTCGGTCCCCCGTGGGACACCGCCGTCTATTCTTCCCACTCTCTTTCAGTTCATCGGCGGCCCAAAATTGGGGAAGAGGAGGGATAGACATCGAAGCTCTATCGTACCAGCCTGCGAAAAAACCCGTTTCGGGGTAGAGTGTAACTGCAGAACAGACTGGCATGGCCTCGCCGTCCTCTCCCCGCCCGGCGGCGCCGCGATAGACAACGCGCCGAACGCGCGGTCGGTACCGTGCGCGCGAGCGGCCGGGCGGTCGGTCGCGGCGCGCCCGCCAGACTCCCGTGCGCGAGGTGCCCGGGCGGCGCCGCTCGTGCTCTTCGCCGCCGCCCGCGCTCGCGTCGCGTCGGCACGGCGCCCGGGAGCGACAGCGTGGCGCGTTCTCCCTTCCGCGGGCAGACGCGCCCGTCGCTGCGCGATGCCTTGGCGATTTTCAATTCGTGCCAGGGATTGGCGCCGACAGTGCGCGATCGAACCGCACGCCTTCTTGCAGAAGGCGAGGAATCCAGGGCCTAGTAGCGAGACGAATGGCCCGGCTCCGGGCCGAAGAACACAATGGCGCTTGCCATCGGGAAAGGGGGCCGAATCCTCTTGGGCAACCACCCCTCAAGTGCGGCTCCGCCGCTTCATTCTTCTGCTTCGAGCATCTCCTCATAAAGTTCCCGAACACGTTCGCGGGCCAGTTTTAGTGCGTGTCGTCCTGCAGCCGTCGCGGCATAAGCTTTGCGTCGCCGGCCTTCCGCTAGTTGCACGCTCGCGCGCAACCACCCTCGCCGTTCCATGCTGTGAAGGAGTGGATATACTGTTCCTGGGCCGAGACGGTATCCGTGGCGGCCCAGCTCCCGGATGATCCCGAGACCGAAGATCGGTTCCTCCGCGGCATGGTGCAAAACATGCAACCTAACGAGCCCGATATAGAGTTCCTGATTCCGTCTATCTGTAGTCAGTTTCTCTGTCATCGGGCTTGCCAGTCAGGCGCCTAAATTATAATGCATTCAAAGGACTGCCCTCGGTGGTTGCGAAGACGTAACCCTGCCCGATTCGGGAGGAAGCGCCGCCTGGGGCACGACTCAAAAACAATCGGCGACTGGAGGGAAAGTCAGCAGCAGACTCAGGCCAAGAAGGATAAAAGCGACCGTGTTGACGCGCGCCGCAGCGACGCTCCTGCCGCTCCAGCGCGCATTCAGTATCGCCCAGGCAACGAGCCAGGCAAAAATGGCGGACGTCGTCGCGCCCGACAGCGGCCCGGTTGGGCCGGCCGAGTCCTCGCAGATCATTCAGGTCCCTTCCCGTTCATCGGGACGCGCATCCAGTCCAAGCTGGCGGAGTTCTTCTTGTCGTCTTTTCCCCAAGTCCAGTACATACCGACATAGGCGTAGTTTTCCGTCTGGCCGGCGATGGAGTGGCCGTAGCAAAACAAAAACTGCTCTCCGGGGTGATTCTTGAAATGATAGTAGCCACCCAAGTCGATCATCGTCGAAGCCTCCGTCTGCGCTGCCGCGTAGCCCTCCCGTCCATGGGCGAAGACCTCCACTCCCAGCTCGAGCCTCTCGCTCAGGACCCGTTTCACCAGCCAGCCGGTGTAGGGAAAGTTGCGATAACCGGTTTGCGGAACCACCTCATAACCCGCTCCGCCGTCAAAGGTCCAGAGCCCGACGTTCTTCTGAAACCAGAGCGGGAGTTTGTACCAGACTTTCCCAACCCCCAGCCCTTTGTCGTAATTTCCGGTCGGAATTTCGAACATCGTAAACGTTCCGATCTGGGGAACGTGTTTCGTCTCTTTGAAGAAAGCGATCTTGGCGCCCAGTTCCATGTCCGTGAGCCCGAAGGCCTTGGGTCCGATTCCCCCGGGGAAATAGATCGGATTGTTCGACGGCGCAACTACACCCAAAGGGAGAATGGCGTGCAGTTGTACCCTGGGAATGGCACCCCAATTGAACTCGATGGCTGGTCCTGTGGAGTCGATTTCCGCCGTCGTCCCGTCCATGCTGCCGAAGATGTAGAACTCGTAGTGGTGCAGGTCGACCGGCACCGGATCGTCGGTTTGATAGGGAGGCCCCTGCGCCCACAGCCGGGGAACGCTGAGCAGAAAGGGGACCAACAGCGCGACACGGATGAGGAGATATCGCTGCCTCACAAGAAAGCCGACCTCGCAAACCAACTATCGAGGTTCGATAATTGCATGGAAGCCGCAACCCTGTCAATCCCCGAAATGCTGGCGGATTGCCGCGTAAAAATTTCACGCCGCACCAACGATATTTGCGACACTATGATTTCGAATCGAGAGCGGGAACGCTCTGATCGGACATGCCGACGCTACATCCGGCTTGCCGCGGCAGGCGGCGGGCCAGGGATGGTTCATCGCCTTATAGGGTTGGGCAGTTCCATACGCAGGACGTCTACCTCTGGGAATGAATAGGAGATGCGGGAATAAATCCGTCAAGGCAAATTAGGATAAACATGGAAACGAGAATCAAGCTTGTGCTAATGATCGCACTGGCGCTCACGCTGATTGGCGCCACGTTGATGATGGCCCAACAGGCCGGGGCGGGAGCCAATGTTCCTCCGCCCCGCCCGAAAGGCCCATGCGACATCTACGCCGCCGCCGGCGACCCCTGCGTGGCCGCCCACAGCACCACGCGCGCGCTGTACGCCTCCTACAGCGGCCCGCTCTACCAGGTCCTGCGCCAGTCGGACGGCAAGACCTTGGACATTGGCGTCGTCCAGCCCGTCGCGTCGCCGTTCCCGGATCCGGGCGGATACGCCAACGCGGCCGCGCAGGACACGTTCTGCGCCAACACGTACTGCTGGATCACCACCATCTACGACCAGTCCGGCAAGCACAACAACCTCACCCAGGCGCCCCGCGGCGGATTCAGCGGCCCGGCCATGGGTGGTTTCAACAACGTTCCGATCGCCGACATGGCGCCGATTACGATCATGGGCCACAAGGCCTACGGCGTCTTCATCGAACCGGGCATGGGCCTCCGCGATGACGACCCGAAGGGCACCGCGGTCGACGATCAGGCGGAGGGGCAGTACTGGGTCATTAACGGCCAGCACTATAACTCCGGCTGCTGTTTCGACTACGGCAACGCCGAGATTGATAGCCGCGACGACGACAACGGCACCATGGAAACCACCTACTACGGCACCGCCGGCGCCTGGTATCACGGGAATCCCCCCGGCCCGTGGATCATGACCGACCAGGAGAACAACCTGGTCGGTTGTGTTAACCCGGATGGACCCAAACTCTGCGCCAACCTGCCGAACATCACCTGGCGATTTGTGACCGCCATGGCCAAGGGGGAACCGCACCACTGGACCTCCCTGGGCGGCAACGCCCAGCAGGGCGCCCTGTCGGTCATGTTCGACGGACCGCGCGTCGACGTCACCTATGACCCGATGCGCAAGCAGGGGGCCATCCTCCTGGGCAACGGCGGCGACAACAGCGTCGGCTCGCAGGGCACTTTCTATGAAGGCGCGATGACGGCCGCAGGCACCTTCCCGGCGGACGCCACCGACCGACTGGTGCAGGCCAACGTGGTGGCGGCCAGGTACGATGTAGTGCGGCTGACCTTGGCGCCAGCCGCGGCAACGGCGAACCCGCCGGGATTGCAGACGTTCTCGCCGAAGTCGTCGCAGGAAACCACTTTGACGTTCACGAATACCACTGCGCTGCCCGCGATGGGCGTCAAGTTGAGCATTTCGGTAGCCGACCGGCAGTGGAACGAGTGGAACTCTGTCGTTCTGGGCACCAACCAGACGTCGGTGACGATCGCTGATCCGGTCGCGCCGGGGGCCGGCGTAAGCGCGACCTTCAAGATCACCTCGGGGCCAGCGGCCTTCAACGGCGACCTGGCCGGCAACGTCTCGTGGACTGACCCGGCTGGCCGGAAGCGTTCCGAGACCACCACCGAGAAGGTGCGGAATGTCAGCCCGATCAAGATCAACGAGTTCCGCAGCAGCGCCGGCGCCAACTCGACGAACTCGTTCATCGAGCTCTACAACACCGGCGCCAGTGCCGTCGACCTCTCCAACTGGACCCTGACCGAGCACCCGACCCAGCAGGCCATCTTCTCCACGGTGAAGATCCCGGCCGGGACGAAGCTCGCGACTGGCGGCTTCTACCTGCTTGGCCTCTCCGACGCCGGGCTGGCGGCCCCCGCGCGCAAGGGTGATACCACCATCAGCGTCAGGAGCACGACCGGCATGACGGTCGGCGATACGATCAGCATCGACACCGGCTCCGGCGTGGAGGCCCGCAGGATCGTAAGCATCGGGACGGCGGCCGGCAACAATACGACCCTGTGGCAACCCCTCCCCGACGGTCCGGTTATCACGATTCCCGCCGGCTCGACCAACCTGCCCGTCACGAGCGTGGCCGGCGTCGTGGTCGGCGAGAAGATCGCCCTCGGCTACGGCGCCACCTACCCCGCCGTCGCAAAAGCCATAGAGCGGTACGAGGTGGCCACGGTCACCGCGGCCGGCAAGCCTGGTACGCAAGCCCTTCTGGGGGCGGACGCGCCCGCCGGCTCGACCAACATCAAGGTCACGTCCGTGACCAACATCTCGGTCGGTGACAAGATCAGGTTGGACATCGACAGCGTCGGCCATGGTATCGAGACCGTCACGGTCACGAGGGTCGGCACGCAGTCGAGTCGCGGGGCGCTCTCGGCTGATGCGAGCGCAGGCGCGACCAATATCAAAGTCCAAGTCCGCGGCGTGAACGGTTTCGCTGCGGGTGACAAGATCACCGTTGGCGCTCCCGGGAAGCAGGAAACGGTTACCATCACCGCCGTCGGCGCCTCGGATCCGACCGGCGCCAGTGTGGACTTTATGCCGCCCCTCGCCCAGGCGCATCTCAACAGGGAGGGGGTGGCAGATCAGGGCACGGGCCTCGACCTGGCCGCCCCACTGAAGTTCAACCATGCGGCCAACCTCCCCTTCAGCGATCGGGGAACGGGAATCAGCTTCCAGCCGGCTACGGCCTTTTCCCACTCGAGCAACGAGCCCGTCCAGGCGCTCGGCACCGGCATCACGCTCGACAGCCCCCTGGTCAACGACCACGCGATCGACGCGGTTGTGCGTGACGCCCGGGTCACGACCGCGGGCTACCAAGGGACTCCGGTACCCAACCAGTGGTTCGGGGGCCCCGCCCTCTCCCCCAGCGCCGGCAACATGGTGCTACGTGACGCTGCTGGCCTGGTCGTCGACAGCCTCAACTACGGCGGCCTCGTCGACCCATGGGCCGCCGAGGGTTACCAAGCCACCTCCGGATCAGGGGAGAGTGGCTGCCGCGCGCCTACGCCCGGCTCGGGCCGCGGCGGTTTCGGCGGGCCGGCCGCTCCGGCCGCCGGCGCGACCAATAGGAGCGCGGGCCGCTTCCCGGACGGTCTCGACACCGACAGCAACTGCACCGATTTCCTGTTGCAGCCCGCCACCACCCTGTCGGCCGCTTCGGCCGCCGGCGCGACCAATATCAAAGTCGCCAGCGTGGCAGACTTTGCCGCCGGCCAGACGATTATGATTGATACGGGCGCGAGCCTCGAGACCGCTGTCATCGCGACGGTTGGCACGGCAGGCGCCACCACGGCGGGCGCCGCCACCAATGTGGGCGCGACCGTTATCCCTGTCGCCAGCGGGGCAGGCTTTAGCGCCGGCCAGACCATCACCATTGACAGTGGCGCGAACCATGAGACGGCGGTCGTCGCCTCCACCACCGGCGGCGGCAGAGGCGGCGCCAGAATCACCGTCGCTGCGCCGCTCACTTTTGCGCACGCGGCCGGTGCACAGGTCTCCGGCACCGGCATCACCCTCACCGGTGCGTTGACCCGGGCGCATGCCAGCGAGGCACAGGTCGCCAGCGACGTTCCCACGCCCGGTGCGCCCAACAAATATGGCAGGCCCCGGTCCCGTATGTAAACCCGGCTTGGGCGAGACGGGCGAGACCGGTTGGGACCGGAAATCCGCCTTGAGTAAACTCGGCATTACTCCCAAGCCCACATATCGGGCATCATCAGGCGGAAACGCGGCAGGAGCCTCGTCTACGGATAGGGCGATGCGTCCAATTGGATTGTTGCCGTGTTGGCAGAAGTGCGCCTGTCGTGAAAACGAGACGGCCTAGAAATGCGTCTGTCCTGGTCCCCTTTTCCCCTGAAGCCCGTTCCGCTCGGCGGTCTCGTCGCCTTGTCGGCAAGTGGTCCCCAAGCCCCTTCTATAAACGACTTGCATTGGGCTGGAGCTTCTTCAGTCCAGCCTTCGCACCAGCGTGGCTGTTCCGGAAATCAGACCCAATTCCGCACCCATCCGGTTCGCCTCCCACGTCACTTCGAGCACGCCACTTTCCAACAACCGCATCGTGACCTCGCCTTTTGCCCCGCCCGGTCCGGTCCACGGCAGCCTGGCCTCGTCGTTCGATCCCCGGCCTTCAAATTCAAACGCCACAGTCGGGGAAATCGCTTTGTCCGACACGCGATAACGAGCGCGATAGTGGCCGCGCAGCACACCCGCCTCTTCTATCACACGCAGCTCGATGTACTCCGGCGGGTACAACCCGGCACATTTCGTAGCGGGCGCCGGCACGAACAGCCAATTGCCCGCCATCGAGGGACTGGCCGGCGTCTGCCCTAGTGCCGTTAGCGGGCTCGCGATGGGAGGCGGCATCCCGCGGACCGGCGCCGGTTCCTCGGATACCGGTTCCGGAACGGAACGCCCGCCCGCCGGGCCGCGAGCCTGCACCGGCGCCTGATCCGCCGGTAAACCTTCCAGTTCCGAATCGTCGCCCGCGGAATCCTTTGCTGGCCGCTGGTACGCATGCGCCCTGGGGACCTTCGGTTGGGGCGCCGATGCCGCCGGCTCAACGGCCGCCTCTGGTGACCGCGCGGCCGTGGCAGCCGACCGGGGAGTTCGGATCATCAAGGAAAGGATACCCGCCAGCAAGACCACCCCCAGCGCCGGCCAAAGCCACGGCGGCGCCTTCCAATCCAGTGATCCCGGCGGGCCGCTCAGCGCCGGCGTACCGGAGAACAAGGAACGGTCATAGCTCTCCCGATCCAGCGGATTGGTCAGCACTTGTAACATGCAATTCAGACGCTTCATTTGGAGATCCGCCAGACGCCGGCCTTGCTGGTCGCCGCAGTGGTCGGGATGGAGCAGCCGGGCGAGGTGCTTATAAGCCTGGCGGATCTCGTCGGGAGAAGCCGAAGGCTCTACGCCCAGCTCTTCGTAGTAGTCCATCATAGGCTCAAGTGCGGTCGCCCGGCCATGCGGCAGCAGCGCCCGCCATTACGAAAAACCACGCCGCTAAAACCGGCCGCTGCTGCATCGGATAATCCACCAGCCCATGCAACAGGAAAGCCACTACACCCAACCCATAGATCGACGGAACTGCCTTTTTGCAACAGAGTAGGGAAAAAACGGCCAGCAGCAGCAGGAAGGGCAAGCCGCCTTCGGCCCCCCATTGCGCCCAATCGTTGTGCGCCTGGTTCAGGAATAGGCCCGTGTCGAGCCCGGCATAGGCCGGGTAAACCGTGGGCCAGGTTCCCAGCCCCGTCCCCAACCACGGATGCTCCCGCAGCATTTGGGTGGATGCGCGCACTGCATCCAGCCGCAGGGCTTCCGGGCTTTGCGTCTCCAGCCGGCTTTGCAATTCCTGCCATCCTGCCACTGTCGCGGCAGTCCCGACCAGAACCGCAATCTGGACGGCAGCCGCCAGCAACGTCTTGCGCGAAACAAGCTTTCGAAGACCCACCACCGCCGCTACGGCCAGCAACTCGCCACCCGCCAGAACGAAGCCGGCTCGGGATGCCCCCGCCACCAGCGAACTGAACAGCACCGCGGCCGCCGTGCCCCACAGCACACGGCGCCGCGGATCAGAGAAGGCCAGGTAGAGCGCCGCCGGTAGCAGCAGTTCGATCCATGCCGAATACTGGCCGCGGTTGACGAATGGCCCCATTACTGCCTCGCTATAGCCGCTTGTAAAGAGCCAGAAAACTTTCCCTCCCGAGGCGTAATTCTGGACCGTGGCCTCAGCCGCCACCAACATGCCGAACAGCACGGCAGCTCTCAAGAAGCAGCGGCGGGCGCCCTGGTCCGACAGCACCTCCGCGGCCAGCGCAAACACCACCAGAAACGTGAACCAGTCAAGAGCCGCGTTCCAGGTCCGCGCCGGCGCCACGCTCCGGCGAAGCAAGACTTGCAGGAACGGCCAGCAGCACGCTGCCGCGAGCGGCCAGAAGGGGACCGGAACCCGCCAGCAGCGCACCTTTACGAGCCACCACCCCGCCAGCAGAAAAACCCCGACTTGAAACAGGCTCCAGGCCCAGCGTTCCTCTACCCACAACGTCAAGGCGCCGAAAAACAACCACGCGGCCAGCCCGAGCGCCGCTCCTTTCATCGCTCCATCCCCAGCTCCACCTGTGTCACCGCCACCGTTCCAGCCAGACGGGGCGAGCCCATCGGTCTCTGATAGGAAAGCATCAACACCAACACGTCTGAGGGGGCGACAAAGGTCAGGTTCCCGCCGCCGCCCGTCCCGCCAGCGACACGCCGTCCCGCCAGATCGTAGATCTTCCAGCAGACGCCGTCCGGGGAGTCTATATCGATCCCCCGGAACTCCGACCGGAGCCGGTAATTGCCCCCCGGCCGGGTTGCCAGATACTGCCACGCGACGGCGCACCACTCCGCCTGCCGCCCGCTAAAAGCCACTCGCAACGCGCCCTTCATCCGCCGGCTGGTCACGCCATCCGTATCGTTCAGGCGCCAGTCGAAACCCTGCCCGAACGCGCGATGAGCGAAGCTCCCGTCGGTCAGTGAAATCCCCCTCGTCGGATCCAGCTCTTCAAACGGCAGCAACCGGCTCACACACAGCCGGTTCCAGACTTCCAACGGGTGCGCGGGACGGCCTGCCGCCAGACTACGGTCGCAAAATTCCAACAGAGCGGGAAGGTCCGCGGCCACGGCCGACCCGGAGAGTTGCCTGGCCACAACCTCGGCAGCCTCCATTTGCCGGCGCCTGGAAAGGAAGACCAGGTACTGACGGGCGATCTCCGGGCGCCTGGAAAGTGCGTGCGCCCTCAGCCACTCCGGCTCCGGCCGCATTCTCCAGCACAAATCCAGCAGCGGCAAAACATCGCCGTAAGCGATATCGAGGGCGGCGTGCGCCCATTGGAAGAATGCATCGGCATCTTGCCGCCGGAAATAATACTGCGCCAGCAGATATCGAGGTTGGTATAAGCGGCTCAGGCGGGCCGCTGCGAGCAGATTCCGCTCGGCCACATCAAACTGGCCTTCCATTTCCGCATGCAGCCCCAGGCGCATCCGGTATTCGGCGTTCGCCGGATCCAACTCCGCCGCGTGTGCCAGCGCCGGCAGAGGATCACCGCCCGTTTCCTCGATCTTGTCTGCCAGCCGCTCATATAAGGATGCGCCAGGCGCCACCCACACCGCGCGCTGGCGGTCGGCCATCTGGCTGCCCCGCGAAAGATGGTCCGCCCATGCCAGACGCCCCGCCCAATACGCAGCCGCTGCCAGGACCAGCAAGATGCTGCAATGGATCAGGATGCGGACCGGCGAAGCAACCGGTTGCGGAGCTTCAGTTCTCACGGAACATACTATCGACAATAAACTACGGAATCATAGACCCAACATTTTCTTAAAATCTTCCCAGGGACATCTAATGAACCTGCCGATCCCGCCGATAGAGTTGTTAGTTATGACGACCAAACCAAGTAACCTACCATCGCTTGTCCGGGGAACATTGATTTTATTGGCCCTGGGCGCTCTGAGCTCCCTGCCCGGGTGGAACAATGCCATTGGCTCGGCAATTACCAACGGAAGTTTTCAGGTTGACCACGCGCGCGTGTGGGGCAATAGCACTCTATTCGATGGCAGTATCATCGAGACCGCCAGCGCTCCCTCACAGCTTCAACTGATCGGCGGCGCCCAAGTCCGCCTGGCTGCTGACACGCGTGCCACGATATATCAGAAGAAGCTCATCCTCGAGTCGGGCTATGGCCAGGTTGAATCGGCTCAGGGTTACGAAGTGGAGGCCCGCTCTTTGCGCGTCTCCGGGTCCCGGGATGCCATCACGCGCGTCAAGCTGGAGGGTGGCGGCAAGGTGATCGTCGCCGCCGTTCGTGGCGCCGTTCGGGTGACGAATTCCACCGGCGTGCTGGTCGCAACCATCGAGGCCGGAAAGAGCCTGGACCTCGAACCCCAGGCCGCCGGCGCCTCGGCCCCCACCAAAGTGACAGGATGCCTGCTGGAGAAAGCCGGGAAGGCGATTGTCGTCGACCAGACGACTAGTGTCGTCCTTGAACTTCGGGGCACGGACCTTGAGAAAGAGATCGGAAACCGGGTGGAAGTCACCGGCGTTGCGGAGAACTCACCCGCCTCTGTGCCGGGAGCCTCTCAATTGATCCGTGTTGCCGGGCTGAAGGTCGTCGGCAAAGGCGGTTGCTCCTCGGTCGCTAAGAAAGTCGGAGCTACCGCCGGCGCCGGAGTTGTCGCCGGAACGGCCGGAGCCGGTGCCGCCGGTGCCGCCGGTGCCGCCGGTGCCGCGACCGGTATCGGCGCCGGCACCATCGCCGTCATCGGCGGTGTGGCGGCTGCCGCAACCGTGGGCGGCCTGGCCGCAGCCGGAAGCCTCCCCGGCCAGAGTCAGTCTCAAACTTCTGCTAGCCGTTAAACCTCGCACGGGTTGTTTGTCCTCCTCTTCAGGGCTTCGGGCTTCGGCTCGAAGCCCCCCTTTTTAGCGCGCCGCGATCGGCTTCACGATCTCCAACACAACCTGCGGGCAGAGCCACCCGATCCGAAACGGCTGAATCAAACCCAAACCGTTTGTGGCGTACTCGAGCAGCGCTCCCATCGGGCGCGGCACTTTCTCATCAAACAATGCTCGCGAAGCATAACAACGGCCGTAAACTTCCACGTGGCCCCGCGTGCCCGGCAACTGGCGCAGAATGGATTCCATCCCCGCACGGCTGGTAGTAACCAGGTTGTGCAGCGCGAAATCCTTCGGGCCGAATCGCCGGCCCATCGCGCCATAGACGCCGCCGTAATTCGGCACGCTGATCAATACCGTACCTCCGGGGCGCACCAGATCCAGGTGAATCTTCACCAAAGGCAGGGGGTCGTCGAAATGTTCGATCAAGCCGGCGCTGTGTACTAAGTCGAAGCTCTCTCGCGAAAACGTAGTGGAGAACAGATCTTCACACCGTAGGTCCGCTTCCAACCCCAAGGCACGCATCAGTTGGCGGCCCCACTCGATTCCCTGCGCCGAATAATCCATCCCCGCCACCTGCACCCCCTGTGTGGCCACCCAGGCCAGCATTTTTGCCGGTGCGCATCCCAATTCGAGAAACCGCATGCCCGGCTTGAGGTATCGCCCGAGCAGACGCATCCGGTCCCGAGTGGTGATAAATAGCCGGCTCGGCAGCCGCATGCTCGGCACCCGCGACCACACTCGATCCCAGTGGGTCACGCTCGTCATGGGTTTCGGCATTTGCGCTCATGGTATCATGCCGGCCCGAGACCACCAGATCTGGTTATCTGCTGAAAAATGCACCCTACCCCTATAGCAATCCGGAAGACCGTCGATAGTAACAGTGAGCATAAGATGCCTGGCCTGCGGAGATTGAACAAGGACAATGAATCTCAGCGAATCCCGGACCTCTTGCCGGCCGTGGGTTGCATGGGATTAAGCGGAGCTGGGGCGTCTCTGCGGGATTACTGAAGTTTAGCTCGAGACATTCGCCATGAAACTACTCACGCTTTTTCTCGTGTTGGCGCCGGCCTGTATTCAAGGCCAGGTTCGCCCCGGCGGCTTGACTGAGCCGTCCACGAACCTCCCTGCACAAAAGATTGGACCGAGAGACCTGATCGCTATTCAGGTTTACGATTCGCCCGAACTGACTCGCACCGTTCGCGTCGGAGCCGACGGGAACATCCGCCTTCCGATGCTGAAACAACAGATCAAGAGCGAGGGGCTGATGCCCAACGATCTGGAGGACGCGATTGCCAAAGCATTGGCGGAAGAGGATCTGATCGTGGATCCGTTCGTGACCGTCACGGTCGTCGAGTACAGCAGCCGGCCAATCAGCGTCGCGGGCGCCGTCCGGAGTCCCGTCACCTTTCAAGCCAGCGCTCCCGTGACGTTGCTCGAAGCCGTCACCCGGGCAGGCGGATTGACCGAGGACGCCGGCTCCGAGATCCTCATCAGCAAGAGCCAAACCGGCCCCTCCGGCCTCCCCACGGCCTTGATCCAAAGGATACCGGTCAAGGCGCTCATCGACTCCGCCGACCCCGACGCCAATTTGAGATTGACGGGAGGGGAAGAAGTGCGAGTGCCCGAAGCGGGACGGGTTTTCGTGGTAGGTAACGTCAAAAAGCCCGGAGCCTTCGTGGTACGGGACGGATCGGAGACCAGCGTTCTGAAACTGCTCGCGCTAGCGGAGGGGCTCTCGCCGTTCGCATCGAAACAGGCCTATATCTATCGTACGGAGGGGTCGGGACCGAAAAATGAAATTCCGATCGAATTGAATAAAATTATGGACCGCAAGGCGGCCGACGCGGCGCTGCTGCCGAACGATGTCCTCTATATCCCGGACAACCGGGGGAGGCGCATTGGCATGGCGGCGCTCGAGAAAATCCTCGCATTTGGCAGTACGGCCGGCGCAACCGCGCTGATCTACGGACAGGTTCGGTAATTGAACCATGACTGAAAACAATATCCTGGCAAGCTTGCCGGTTCCGTCCGCGGACGTGCCGGCGCGCAATCTCCCCGTTCCGGCAGATGTCTATCGGGCCCCCGGGTTTGCGCCCGAGCCCGATACCGCAGTGCTGCCGGTTCCGCTTTCCCACTACCTCTGGATCCTCCGGCGCAACTGGTGGAAGATTCTCTTGTTCGTGGCTTGCTCTGTCACCGCCGCGGTGGTCGTCTCCAGCCGCCTGGTTCCGATCTACGAGTCCACCGCCACAGTGGATATCGACCGGCAGATGCCCAGCGCCATTATCGGGCAGGAAGCCACGCGTACGGTTGCCAACGACTCCGATCAGTTTCTGGCCACCCAAGCCAAGCTGATTCAGTCCGACTCGGTTCTGCGGCCCGTGGCGGGGCAGTTCAGGCTCCTCGAAACCGACGCCGAAAAACCGGACACGGCCGGAACTTCCGACAGCCAGCAGGACGCACCGGTGCGCCTCAAGAACCTCAAGGTCACCCGCCCGCCCAATACCTATCTTCTGCTCATCAGTTATCGCTCCGCCGACTCGCGGCTCGCAGCCGATGTCGCCAACGGAATCGCCCGCTCCTATCTGGAACACACCTACGACATTCGCTACAAGTCTTCGGCCAGCCTGTCGGCCTTTATGGAGAAGCAACTGGAGGAACTCAAGGCCAAAATGGAACGCTCCAGTGCCGCGCTCGCCCAGTTTGAACGGGAACTCAACGTCATCAACCCGGAAGAAAAGACCAGTATTCTGTCGGCCCGTCTGCTGCAGTTGAACACCGAATTCACGAATGCTCAGGCCGACCGCGTGCGCAAGGAGGCCGCTCATAATTCCGTGGCCGGAGGCACCATGGAGGCCGCCCAGGTCTCCAGCCAGGGCGAGTCGCTGAGGAAGCTTTCGGAGCGGTTGGACGAGGAACAGCAGAAGTTCGCGGAGATCAAAGCGCACTACGGTCCAAATCACCCGGAGTATAGAAAGGCAGCCCTGCAGGTGGCTGAAGTGCAGCAGCAATTGCAGCGCACCAAGGACAACATCGGTCAACGGGTCGACGTGGAGTACCGCGAAGCGCTCAACCGCGAGTCCATGCTGCGGAAGGCCGTCTCGGAGACCAAGATCGAGTTCGACAATCTGAACGCCCGCTCGTTCGAATACCAGTCGCTCAAGCGGGAAGCCGAGGCCGACAAGACACTCTATGAGGAACTGGTAAGAAAAATCAGAGAGGCAACCATCAACTCCGGCTTCCAGAACAGCGCGATTCGCATTGCGGACCTGGCCCGGCCCGCTTTGAAAGCCGTGTTTCCGAACCTCAAACTGAATATCTTGCTGGCGTTCCTCTTCTCCATCCTGCTGGCGGTAGCGGTCGCCATCATCGGCGACATCTTGAATAACACCGTTCGCGACCCCGAACAGATCTCGCAAACACTGACCGCGGAGGTAATTGGCACTTTGCCGGTCGTAAAGCAATGGCATGGAAGAGCGCTTTCTCCCGGAGACCGCAATACGGCGCTGGTTCCACTGGGCGAATCTGCCTCAGGCCTCAGCACATTTGAGGAGGCCATCCGCACTCTCCGCAACTCCATTCTCCTGACGGACTTCGACCGCCGCATCCGCTCCCTGATGATCACCAGTTCCGCCCCGTCGGAAGGGAAATCTACTACCGCCGTTCATCTGGCGCTGGCGCACGCGCAGCAGGGCCGGCGAACCCTGCTGGTGGATGGAGACCTCCGGCGGCCCAGCATTCACCGCCGCTTCGACATCCCCAGCCTCGTCGGACTCTCGAACGTGCTGACCAGCGGAACGCCTTGGCGCAGCGTGCTGGTGCATAAAGAAGAGGTCCCGACTCTGGACATTCTTCCGGTGGGACCGCCTTCGCGGCGCGCCTCCGATCTGATGGGTACAAAACTTGCCGAAATTCTGGAGGCGGCTTGCGCGGAATACGACTTGGTGGTGCTTGACTCTCCCCCTTTGCTGGGCTTCCCCGAGCCCTTGCAGATGGCCGCAGCCGTTGACGGCGTCCTGATCGTGGCGGTTGCTGGCCGCACCAACTGCAAGGCCCTGCGTTCAGCCATCAGCACTCTCAATCGTTTGCGCACGAACATCGTCGGCGTGGTGCTGAACGAGGTTCGGGTCGACAGCAGCGACAGCTACTACTATCACTACTACCACCCGAAATACTACAAGAACTACCACGACGTTGCGGCTGGATAGTGAACCGGCACGCCTCGGGTACGCCATGCTCAACGACACGACAGGGTTGCGGGCGGCAGCGATTCCGGCGGCCGCTCCCGATCGGGGATTCGGACGTTTCGTAACGGTCCGAACCGGCATCCCGCGCTCCGCATCCGAGCGTCTGCTGCGGGGCGTGGGTTGGAGCGCGGCCGGTTGCATCATCGGGCAAAGCGCCTCTTTCGCCGGCTCGGTGGTGGCCGCTCGATGCCTCGGCAAGGAAGGCTTCGGCCAGTTCGCCCTGGTTCAGACGACCGTGGCAGCCTTCTCCACCTTGGCCAGTCTCGGACTGGGTACCACGACCCTGAAGTTCGTGTCGGAATATCGAACCAGCAATCCGCAGAAGGCCGGCATCATCCTGGGTCTCTCGTCGCTCGCGGCATTTGTGGCGGCGGCCTTATTCTCGGCGGCTCTGGTTCTGTGCGCACCGTGGCTGGCAGTAGGACGCGCCAGCGCGCCCATCTTGACCGCCGCCATGCGCCTGAGTGCGCTCTACATGTTCTTCACTACCGTGAACGGCTACCAGATGGGGGCGCTGTCAGGACTGGAAGCCTTTCGAGGGATCGCTTGCATCAACGTGGCATATGGGCTGGCAACGCTCGTGTTGACGTGGGCCGCCAGCCGGTGGTTCGGTCTCTGCGGCGCAACCTTGGCTCAGGGCTTGAGCGCCGCCCTGCTGTGGCTCCTGTATCACTACGCCCTGAAAGCCGAATGCCGGCTCCGGAATATCGTAGTGACCTATTGCGGGGTTTGGAAGGAGCGGCCGGCTCTCTATCGGTTTTCGGTTCCCTCCACAACCGCCTGTTTGATCGCTTCGCTAGCTGTCTGGTGGTCGAACGCGGCGCTCGCCAGGGCCAGCGGCTATGCCCAACTGGCCGTGTTTAGCGCCGTAAACAATATGCGCCTGATAGTCCTGTTCGTGCCGCTCATCATCGGGCGCGTCACCACTCCATTGCTCAATAACATGCTGGCCGCCGGAGACCTGTGGGGTTACCGCAAGACATTTTGCGGATCGGTCGCCCTCAGCGGAAGCACGGGCATTCTCGCAGCCACCGTGCTGGCGCTGGCCGGCCGCTACTTCCTTCATCTCTTCGGCAAGGAGTTTACCGGCTCTTCCGCCTTGATTCTGCTCTTGCTGAGCGCAGCCACCCTGGAAGTAATCGCCAGCAGCCTCTATCAAGCGGTATTCGCCGGATCCAGCCTCTGGCGGCAAGTTGTCATCAACGCAGTCTGGACCGTAGTTCTGGTCGCCACCCTGCAACTCACCGTTTCGCGGCACGGCGTGTCCGCGCTGGCTTTCTCGTACCTGGCGGCCTGGGGTTCCTCGGTGATCCTGTACGGCGCCGAAGCATGGCGACGCCTCAAACAGCTGGAGCTCCGGAGATCCCAAACCTTGGAGAAAACACTGTGCAACCCATGATGTGCGCGGACTTCCCGCTGGCGGACAGGCAGCCGCGAACCGCACGGGCCCGGCGCACGATTTGCTTTACTCATGCATTCTTCCTGTTCAGTCTGATCGCCGCCGGTGCCGCGGCTTCCCTTGAAGATGTTGACGCCGAAGATACCTTGCCCGTGGCCGGTCTGGTCTTCGCAGCGCTCGCCTTGTGGACCTTGTGGTCCTGGTTCAAACTGCACGGCACGCTGATCGAGCCATACGGGCTGTTCCTGATGTCGAGTTGGACGTTTAACGGCGGACAGGTATTCCTCGAAGTGCTCCACCTGAATAGCAGCGGGATCTTGGGTGGCATGTTCAGTCCCTTCACCCTTCTGAAAACCGAATACCTGGTGGCGCTCGGGATCTGTGCCCTGCACATGGGCGCTTTGTGGGCGGCGGGCGCTGGAAACTCGACACCCAGGGCCAACCTGTGGCGGAGCACGGCGCACCAAGACCTCGCCTGGCACACACGCTGGGTGGGCTGGTTCCTGCTGCTGGTTTCCATCGGTCCCGCCATCTCGGTTTTCTGGGACTCCGGGCAGACGGTGCTCTCGGGGGGCTACATGTCCCTCTATCAGCGAACTCTCGACATCGGGATGGCTACCGGACCCCGGGTGTTGGCCAACTTCCTCATCCCGTCCGCTTTACTGCTTCTGGCCGGGAGTAAGGCCAAAAGGGCCGGTGTGGTCATCTCCGCCGCCATCACCGTCGCCGGTTCACTGGCGACGTTTCTTCTCGGCGGTCGCGGCGCCGGGGCCACCGCGCTGGTGGCTTACGTCTGGCTGTACTCCCGTACCATTCGCCCCATCCCCGCAAAACTGCTGATCCTGCCAGCCCTCCTGCTGGGGATTGTGGTTTTCCCCCTGGTGCGGGCGGTTCGTGACACGCGCGGCCTCGACCGCACCTCCGTGGATTTCGTAATGAGCGCGTGGTCGGCGATTGACAATCCGGTGGTGGGTTCGCTGGCGGAAATGGGCTCTTCGATGAGTACGGTTGCTTACACCCTGGAGCTGGTTCCCACCGCGCGGCCCTTCGATGGAGGTGTGAGCTACGTTTATGCGCTACTCACCGGATTTCCGAACGTGGCTTGGAGTGTTCACCCCACCACGGCGCATGGCACGCTGTCCGCCTGGCTGGTCTATACCGTGATGCCTTACGCTGCCGCTAACGGCAGCGGCTTGGGGTACTCATTCATCGCGGAAGCGTATGAAAACTTCGGTTGGATCGGCGTTCCGTTGGTGTTGCTCGTCATTGGATGGATAGCGGGCAGGCTTTCGGAAGCCGTCCGCGGCCGAAGCGATCCCGCGATTCTGGCGCTGGCCGCGACGCTGCTTCTGACCGCGATCCTGTATGCGCGCGCCGAGACGGCGGATCTGGTACGCAACGCGTGCTGGTATTCGATCGTGCCCTACCTGTTGATTCGGCTTCTCTCGGAGGTTCGCCGATGACGAACGCGGCCGAAATCCGTCCCCTCGCGACGGCGGGTCCCGGCACACGGAAGGGTACCACCCGCGTCTTGCACGTGGTGGGCGCCATGAACCGTGGTGGAACCGAAACCTGGCTTGTGGATCTGTTGTCTTGCGCCGACCACGCCCGCTTTCAACACGACGTATTGACCCACACAAACGGCATCGCTTCACTGGATGAGGCTGTCAAAGCCACCGGCGCGCGGCTCCTCCAGGCCCCCGAAGCCAGCCGTCCGTGGCGCTATTCGGCGAAGCTCCGCCGTGTGATCGAAGAGCACGGCCCTTACGACGTGGTTCACGCCCACCTGCACCACTTCAGCGGTCTGGTTCTGCGAAGCGCCGCACATGCCGGCGTCCCTGTTCGCATCGCGCACAGCCATTCGGACACGCGACGTGTCGACGGGCGGGCGAGTCCGGCCCGCCAACTCTATCTTCGCCTGGCGCAGCACTGGATCCGGCGGTATGCCACGCGCTGCCTGGCAGTCAGCCGTCCCGCCGCGGCGGGCCTGTTCGGAGAGGCTTGGGAATCCGATCCCCGCGTCTCGGTGGTTTACTGCGGCGTCGCCCTGGAGAGATTCGGGCGGCTTAACCTGAGCCGCGCCGCCTTCCGTCATAATTTCGGCATCCCCGCCGACGCACGTGTCTTTGCCCATGTGGGGCGGTTCGCCGAGCCGAAGAACCATGTCTTTCTCATCGAGATTTTCAAGCGCATCGCGCGGTTGGAGCCCAGGGCCTGGTTCGCACTGGCCGGGGACGGCCCATTACGGCCCCAGATCGAGGCCAGGGCAGATCGGGCGGGAATCGCCCATCGCACTTCGTTTCTGGGAGTGCGCAACGATGTGCCGCAACTGCTGGCCGGCCTCATCGATGTCCTGCTGCTTCCCTCCCTTTGGGAAGGACTGCCGATTACATTGATCGAATCTCAGGCGGCCGGGGTCCCCGCCCTGTATTCCGACGCGATCACCTCCGAAGCCGAAGAGTTGCCACAACTGTTGCGGCGAGTTTCGTTGCGGGAATCGGCCGCCAGTTGGGCCGTCGAAGCGGTCTCGATGGCGAAATTGCCGCCTGTGATCGCAGGTCGGGATCGGCTTGCTGGCAGCCGCTTCGATATCCGGGCATGTGTCGCCAGGCTGGAGGAGGTTTATTCGAGCGCGCCGCACCTGGGGGCCGAATGATACAAGTCTCAATCGGATTGCCGTTCTTCAACAACCAGACGACGCTGGCCGACGCCATTCGGTCGGTTTTTGCGCAAACCCTGTGCGATTGGGAGCTCATCCTGGTTGACGACGGCTCGACCGACGGCTCCCTGGCGCTGGCGCAGAGCATTCAAGATGCTCGCGTCCGCGTGGTCAGCGATGGTGTGAATCGCGGCCTGTCGTCGCGGCTGAACCAGATCGCTGGGCTGGCGCGCGGCCGGTACCTGGCGCGTTTGGACGGCGACGACATGATGCATCCCGAGCGGCTGGGGCGCCAGGTCGCGGTGCTCGAATGTAACCCCGGCGCCGATATGGTTGGCACTGCCATGTATTCCCTGGACCGCAATGACCTCCCGCGCGGCATACAGGGTCTTGCCCGTGGGGACTCCCGCCCGATCGCGGTGTTGACGCGCGCCCTGTTGCTTCACGCGACCATCACCGGCCGCACCGAATGGTTCCGGCGTCATCCCTATGATCAGTTCTGCCTCCGCTCCGAGGATCGCGAACTGTTTATCCGGACGTACCGCAATCTGTCTTTCATTCACCTCGCCGAGGCCTTGTACTTCTGCCGCGAGGAGCTTTCGGTCCGTCTCGACAAGTACCTGGCAAGTTGCCGGGAAGCTCGCTCCATTTTTCATCAATACGGCCCGCAACTGGTTGGCTGGCCGCACACGGCCGCTCTCTGTCTCGCCTCCTGGCTCAAGGGAGAGATCTATAGGCTATCGATCCACCTCCATGTCGAGCAATACCTGGTGCGAAGACGGAGCACCCCGCTCGCTGTGGAGCAAACCAGGGCAGCGGCAGAAACCATCCTGCGAATCCGGTCGACGCGCGTTCCGGGCCTCCCATCCATATCCCCAAACGCGGCGCGGGAATAGGCCTTCAGTTCGCGCCGCGATCTGCCGATAGATCTTCGTCGAAGTTGAGCGCAACGCGACCCTGTGGCTTGAATATGGAGAATTCTCTCTTGCAAACGCGACCCGCGGACGCCTCACCTGGCTGGTGGTCCGGAAGCTTCCGCTCGATTTTCCGAAAGCTGATCGCGAGCCAGATCCGCCTCACCCGGAAATTCGACGAGCACCTGCCCAGCCACCATCTCGTCGACGGAAACGCCGACTTCATCGATAACCTCGTCCCCCTATACACGCTTGCCGGCGCAGTCGTCTATGACATTGGCGGCGGCAAGAATCCCCTCATTGACGCTGAGCGCAAAGCCCAACTTGACCTGAAGATCATCGGGCTGGATATTGATGCCGGAGAACTGGCGGCGGCCCCACCAGGGCGCTACGACCACACCATCTGCGCCAACATCGTCAGTTACCACGGCGCGCGAGATGCTGACCTGGTGATCTGCCAGGCGCTCCTCGAGCACGTGCTCGACACGGGCCAGGCGCTCGAAGCCATCGCGAGCATCCTCAAGCCGGGCGGACAGGCGCTGCTGTTCGTGCCATCCCGCAACGCCGTCTACGCAAGAATCAATCTCCTCCTTCCGCAAAAACTGAAAGAGCGCATTCTCTTCGGCATTTATCCCCAGATGCGGCGGAGCCAGGGTTTCCCCGCCCGCTACGACCGCTGTACCCCGGCTGCGCTCGAGGCGCTGGCGCTGCGCAATGGCTTGCGCGCGGTCGAGCGCCGGGTCTATTACCAGAGCGACTACTTTCGCTTCTGTTTCCCAGTCCATGCGTTTTGGCGTCTCTGGGTCCTGCTGTATCGGATTCTCGCCGGGGACCAGGCGGCGGAAACCTTTTCCCTGGTTCTCCGCAAAGAGGAAGGAGTGGCCGGCTGAGCACACATGGAAAACCGGGTGGTCGTCTTTGGCATGAACAGCTCTTTCGCAGTTCGGCAATTCCTGCCGGAGGTTCTGGCCGCGGTGCAGAACCGCGGTTTCGACGCCGTTGTCGCTGCGCCACAGCCTCTGGAACCCCCGGCGTTCCAAACATCGTTCCCCGGAGTTCGGTTCCGGCATGTGCCCATGAAACGGGAGATCTCTCTCCTGTCGGACATCGGCAGCCTGTGCCGGCTTTGGTTCCTTTTGAAGTCGATCCACCCGGCGCTGACCAACATGAGCACCCCTAAGATGGGACTGATCGGCGGTCTGGCCGCCTGGCTCGCCCGAGTGCCCCACCGCATCTACACCCTGCGCGGGTTGCGGTATGAAACCGCTCGTTCCTGGAAGAGGAAGCTGCTGATTGCCTGCGAAAAAATAGCCTGCGCTTGCGCTCACCAGATAATCTGCATCAGCCGGAGCGTCCGACAGACCGCCATCCAGGAAGGCCTCGCGCCCGCCGCCAAGCTGGTTCTGCTCGGCGAAGTAGTCAGTGAGGGCATCACCATCGAGCCGGAGGCCGAAATCCGCGGAGGCGATCCGGTCCAACTGCGAAAACAACTGCGGATTCCGGAAGAGGCGGCCGTGATCGGTTTTGTCGGCCGCCTGACCAGGGATAAGGGGGTCTGCGAACTGGTCCAATGTTTCCAGATCCTCCAACGCGAAGGGCGCGCCGTTCACCTCCTGTTACTGGGCGATTTCGAATCCGGCGACCCCGTGGATCGGAAAACCGTGCGATGGATTTCCACCAACACAGCCGCGCATTGGCTCGGCTTCGTCCCCGACCCAAAACCTTACTACCGCCTGATGAGTGCGTTTGTGTTTCCGACCTACCGGGAAGGGCTTGGGAAGGTGCTGCTCGAAGCGGCCGCCGCTGGCGTCCCTGTGGTATCAACCAAGGTCACCGGGGTCGTCGACATCGTCCAGGACGGGTTGACCGGCATCCTGGTGCCGCCCGGCGACGCACCCGCCCTGGCCCGTGCCGTGGGGCGTCTGCTGGATCAGCCGGAAACGGCCGCGCAGATGGCGCGGGCGGCGCAGGGCATGATCCGCGAACACTTCGATAACTCCTTCTATCTGGCGCGACTCGGGGAAATGATCGAGTCCCTGGCTGCCGCGGACCGCCCGCACACACACCGGCAGCCCCTTGAAGAAGCCCGGCGCCTATGAGGAATCTTCCATGTACTCACTCTGCTTTCTCGCCATTGCATCCTGTCTGCTGTGCCTGCTGCTGACGCCGCTGGCTCGCGATTGGTCGGCGCGTCTGGGTCTTGTGGACCGTCCCGACCGCCGGCGGAAAACTCATCCGGAGGCCACGCCGCGCACCGGTGGTGTTCCCATCCTGGTTTCTTACATCGCGTCGTACGCCCTGCTCTTTCTGTCACCCCTTCGGGCGGGTGGCGTAATCCAGGGCAACCTGGGAGCGATCACCGCCCTCCTGCCGCCGGTCGGCCTGGTTTTCGCGACCGGCCTCATCGACGACTGGCTCAGCCTCAAACCCTGGCAGAAAATGCTCGGCCAGTTGGCGGCGGCGGCCTGGGCTTATGAAGCCGGAGTCCGTTTTGTGAGCCTCGCCGGACACCCCGTCCCGCCCTGGTGTGGCTGCCTGATGACGATTGCGTGGCTGATCCTTTGTTGCAATGCGTTCAACCTGATCGATGGCGTCGACGGCCTGGCTACGGGCGTCGGCTTGGCCGCTACGCTCACCACTCTCATCGCCGCCCTGCTTCATGGCGACATTATGCTGGCGCTCGCCACCGCGCCGCTGGCCGGATGCCTGATCGGTTTTCTGCGTTACAACTTCAATCCCGCTTCCATCTTCCTGGGGGATTCCGGCTCCTTGCTCGTCGGCTTTCTGCTTGGCTCCTACGGCATCCTCTGGAGCCAGCAGTCCGCCCCCGGCCTGGGATTCGCCGCGCCCGCCATGGCGCTCGCGTTGCCGCTTCTGGAGGTCTGTCTTTCGGTCTTTCGCCGGTTCCTGGCCAGCGAGCCCATCTTTGGGGGAGACCGCGGGCACATCCACCATCGCCTGCTGGACTTCGGTTTCACTCCCCGCCGCGTCGCGCTCCTGCTCTATGCCGTGTGCACCGTCGGCGCGGTCCTCTCTCTGCTGCCCAGCGTGGTGCGGCAACAATACGCCGGCGCCGTGGTGGTGGCTTTCGGCCTGGCCACCTGGCTCGGCGTGCACTGTCTGCGCTATGTGGAGTTTGAAGCCGCCAGCCGGTTTGTGTGGAACAGGCTGCGTCCCATGCTGCGCGGCCACGTGCAGTTAGAGCGTCTGGAGCGCTCGCTGCGCTCGGCATCCACCATCGGGCGGTGCTGGGACGCCGTGGAAGATGCCGCGCGCTCCCTGGGTTATAGCGAGGTCAACGCGCGCCTCGCCGGGACGCGCTACTCGACCACGTCCCCGTCCGCCCGCAACGGCACCTATTGGCAAATGCGGCTCAACCTTCCCGGCAACGACTACGTCAACATCACCCAGCGCGATGGGGCCGCCAGAAACCCAATCCTGGTAATCCCGTTCGTCGAACTGTTGAGCCGGATACTCCCCGCGAAACTGGAGAGTATGCAGATTCAGTGGGCCGCCGTCGAGCCGCAAAACTCCAGCACCACCAGCGTAATGTCGTCCGACTGGAGCACTCCTTCGGTGAATCCGGCGACGCCTTCCTGAATCGCGTCGTGAATGGCGGTGCAGGATTCCGTGGCGTGAGCCTTCGCGATTTCGAGCAGCCGCTTCTTGCCAAAAAAATCTGCCGACCGGTTCTGCGCTTCGGTCACCCCATCGGTGTAGATAATCACCCGGTCTCCGGCGCTTAACTGCTGTTCCGCCACGGTGAACTCGGCGGCCTCCAGCAAACCCACCGGCATGCCCGTGGCCTCCAACTCCAGCAATGTGCCGTCGGGATGCACCACCAGCGGCGGGCAGTGCGCCGCGTTCACGTAGCTCAGCCGTCCACTCTCGGTCAGCAGGCAATAAAAAACCGTGGCGTACTTCTCACCGCCCGTCCGATCCAGGAGGAAGCGGTTCAACCGCGCCATACGCCGCCCCATGCTGCCCGGATGGTCGGTCCCCGTGATCAGCGCGCCTTGCAGCAGCGATGCCAGCAGCGCGGAACTCACACCCTTGCCCGAGACGTCGGCCACCACCGCCGACCAGCAGTCCGTGTGCACCGGGGTTACGTCGAAGTAGTCGCCACCCACTTCGTGCGACGCCAGGCTGCTGCCCGCCGCCCGCAACCAGCCCGTCGCCGGCAACTTGCCCGGAAGCAGGCTCTGCTGGATGGTTCGCGCCAGCCGGAGTTCCTCCTCCATGGTCTGCTTGGTCCGTTCCTCCACCAGCAGTCGCGCATTTTCGAGCACCGTGGAGGCCTCAATCGCCAGGGTCTGCAGCAGTTCGCGATTGCCCCCCGTCAGATCGGCCACCGACAGGCGCGAATCCAGGTAGAGCACTCCCACCGTTTCCCCGCCTGTCGAAAGCACGCTGGTGGCGTCGCCCTGCCCGGTCCGGATGCGCACCAACGGGACGCAAATCACGCTCCGCAGCTCCAGGTCCACAACGCTGCCGTGCGGCTGCCCCTCTGCACTGGCCATCGGGTCGAAGTTCATGTACAGCAGTTCCCGCCTGTGCTCCAGGGCGCGCCGGATCACCGCGCGCGGCACCCGCAAGTCGGTCTCGTTCAGGTGGTGCCCGCGCTTGTGGCGCGCAATCCGCGTTTCCAACCCCGCGCCCGCGCGCAGCATCAGGAACCCGCGTTCCGCGCCCGTAATCGTCAGAGCCGTATCCACCACCGACGCCAGCACATCGTCCACCGAAAGCGAACTCTGCACCGTCCGCGCCAGGTCCAGGATGGCGCGCAGCTTGGCCAGGTTGCCGCCCACGCCCGCGCCAGCCGCCTTCTCCGACGCCGCCATCTGTTCCATCAGCCGTTTCAGTTCGGCGCCCTCCAGCGCGAAAATCAGTTGGTAGGAATCCTGGGCGCCAAATTCGATCTTGTCGGAATTGCGCAACATGTGCCGCTTCACGCGCTGCCCGTTGACGTAGGTGCCGTGGCGGCTGCCGCAATCCTCCAGCCAGTATTCGCCGCCCTCGGCCACGATCCGGGCGTGCGTGCGGGAAACCCGGCTGTCGCGAATGATGAGGTTATTCTCCGGCTGCCTTCCAATCTGAAACGGCAGTGGATCGAGCGGCGCCCGCGCACGATGTCCGTTCGGATCGATCACCACCAAGGAAGCCGCCGGAACCGCGGATGGTGAAGCTGCAGCCACTGGTCCGCCTAGCCTCGCCACGGCCGGCTTTTCGCCCCGGCGGCCGCTCGCCGCCTGATAGCCGCCTTGGGAATCTCGGCCGGCTGGTTGCGCAACGCTTCCACTTCGCGCGCCCGCAGCGTCTGGCAGTGCGCGCAATAACCGCCTACTTCCGTGCGCGCCAGCAGCACCTGGAAGCCGAAGTGGCTTTCAATCTGCTTGCGCAGCCGTTGCAGCGGCTCGCCAAAAAACTCCTCGACCTTGCCGCAGCGGAGACAGATGACGTGCGCGTGTTCCTGCTTGAGGCGCGTTTCGTAGTAGTGCTGGTCGCCTCCGTAGTGCATCAGGTCCAACTCGTCCACCAGCCCACCCGTCTTCAGCATCTTGAGCGTGCGATAGACCGTCACCCGGTTCAGTTTCGGGTCTCTTTCCTTGGCCAACTGGTACAGCCGCTCGGCATCCAGATGCGCGCCGGTCTTGTCGATCAGTTCGAGCAGAATCTGCCGCTGCCGCGTCAGGCGGACGCCCCTCTCCTTCAACGATCTTTCTATTGACTCGAGCGCCATATGGGGAGACTTTCCAATTCTAGCAAGCCTGAAGGCACAGGCAGTGCGCCGCGCAAAACGATTCGGACAGACCGCCGGCCGCTTCTCGCTGCGGTTCCTCTTGCTGGTATACTGATGTTTCTTCGGGAAGATCGCATGGGTTCGGGTGGTGCTGTTTCCGCCAACCATTCCCATCGCCATCGTGGCCGCCGCGGGCCGGATGACCATTACGGGAATTATGAAGCAAGTGAAGCCGGAACTGGCGGGGGGGCTTCTTCCACGAATCCACGGGATTGATCATTTTATCGGGGCGATGGCGGTACTGATCTTATTTCACCGGGTGTTGAGGCGTATGTTGGACTTTCTGAGGAGGAGGAGGGTGGCCGCATGATCTTGCATGGGAAATACACCCGGTTGTTGACGACCGTGCTGGTGGTGCAAGGCGGCGTGTACTATGGGGTGAGGTCGCGGTCGGAATTGGTGCCGGCAGTGCTTCCGTTGTCGTCGTTTCCGGCTCAATTGGGCGGCTGGCAGATGACGAAAGAGTACCCGATGGTGAAGGGAACGCAGGACGTGTTGCGGGCGGACGACACGTTGAGCCGGGAATATGTGAACCTTCCGACGGCAGCCAATGCTTCCCTGTTCATCGCGTTCTTCAAGACGCAGCGGTATGGACAGGCGCCGCACTCGCCAAAGAATTGCCTGCCCGGAGCGGGATGGGAGCAGGTCGAAAGCGGGACGATATCGATCGCGGTTCCGGAGTGGCAGGGGCCGATCCTGGTGAACCGGTATCTTGTGGCGCACGGAGAGGACAAGGTTCTGGCGATTTATTGGTATCAGGGCCACCACCGGGTGATTGCCAGCGAGTATTCGGCCAAGTTCTGGCTGGTAATGGACGCCATTCGTTACAACCGCAGCGACACATCTTTGGTGAGGGTGACGGTGCCGGTCCGCGACAATGACACCGCTACTGCAACCAAGACCGGAGTCGCGTTCGTGCAGTCGCTGTTCCCGGCGCTGTTGAAGCAGTTTCCGGATTAGTGGAATCGCGGGACGCGTGCTCGACGCGCACGGTTTGTCAGCGGTCTGGAGACGCAATTACCGCACCCGGGTTGGCCTGGAACCGGTCATTCTCGTCCAGGACCTTGATTACCCCACCCATGATGAGCAGAATCAGCACATCCGAAATCTCGGCGGAGCGGCCCGGAAGATAAACCTGGAGGAAGTGGAGCCCGAGCACCAGTCCGCCTCCCAGCAGGAGGGCAAGCCGATAGGTACAGCCGGCGCGCTGGGCAAGCCAGAGCAGGCAGCCGTACTGAAACGACTTCTCGAAGAAGGATTGAATATTCACCGAGAGCGAGCCGTGGAGAAAACCCTGGAACGGCACCCACGTGAAAGGCCGGGCCGTGGTGCTGAATTGGAAAGGCTCAAGCGCCGCGATGATGACCATGACCGCAAAGAGGACCGCCACTACGGCCTTGCGAACCCTTAAGTGGGCCAGTAAACCGAACCACGCAACCAACGCGACAAATCCACCGGCCACCTCCGCCGGCGACAGGGTCACGTCCACAATTAAGATCCGGACGAACAGCAGCGCACCCATGAAAACCGGGAACACGATCTGTTTCCAGACTGGCGGGCTCAGCTCCTCCAACACGACTGCGAGAGCCAACCAGATGACTGTGTGACGGTATAGGCCTTCCAGCGGCAACACCGGCGCGACGAGCAATGGCCTGACGGCGTGCCAATACTGGTGCGGATCAATCACGGGCACGTACGGAAAGAGCCGGTAGCCCAGCCAGCACGCCAGGATGAGAACGCCGGAGAGTTGCCGCCGGGCAGCCTGGAAAAAGGCGAAACTGAACTTCCGGTAGAGAAGCATTCCCGCAGCCGCCCCGAGGAGGCCTCCCGTAGTATTCGTAACGATGTCGGCTATGGACGAGTCCCGGCCCGGAATATAGTACTGCAGGAGTTCGCCACTGAAAGAGAGAAGCGTTCCAGCCAGAGTCACCAGGATCACGTTCCACAGCCCGGGGGGACGCCGCAAAACTTGAATGGCAAAGAATCCGAATGGAATGTAGAGCAGAATATTGGCCACGATGTCGCTGCGGCTGTCGTGAAGAGGGTAGGTAGCAGCCAGCGCGCGGAGCGGGCCGGGGGAATCCGGCCGAGCGTGGAAGACAAACGGGTATAGAGTTCCGTAGGCGATGACGAGCACGACCACTGCGGTCGAGATCGCAAACTGAGACGAAATCCTGGCGTGCGGGGAATGTGGCACTGGCTTATTCTACCCGCCCGCCGGAATGCGTTGAAGCACACCGTAGCTCAATCAGAGATCAGGGCTCCAGGATCTGGCGAAACGATTCGAACCGGTGCGCGCTCAAAAGGCTGCGGAGGCGCGGCTCGACCCGCTTCAGGTTGGTGTAGTGGCGAAACCGCGACTTGGCGCGGGCGGCGATGCGTGGCTGCTCCGGGTCGACTTCCCACGGGTGAAGGTAAACCACAATCGCCCGGCCGTCTACCTGCGCCATGCGCCGCAAGGCCCACCTGGTGTACCAAAACGGCAGGATCCGCAAATATCCGCCGCCGGCTGCCGGTAAAGTTGTGCCGAGGACCCGAACGGTCATAGGCGGGAACTCTTTCAGCTTCCTGCCGCCGGCCGTCTGTACTTCGTACGGAAAGCGCCCGGCCCCTGGAACACCGTAGAGATCGTGCCGGATCGGATAGATGCTCGAATCGTACGCGAAACCCTCATCGGCCAGTACCTCCAAAGCCCAGGCCGATTGAGCGGTAATCGACCAGGTTGGCGCCCGGTATCCCACCACGCGAACCCCGGCGGTTTGCTCGATGACTCCTCGGGCCTCCCGCAGATCCTCCAGGAACTCCGCCGGCGTTAGTTGATACACCGGGCGATGCCAGAAGCTATGGCAGGCCAGTTCATGCCCGCGCGCATGAATCTCGCGGACTAATTGCGGGAACTTCTTAGCGACCCATCCAAGGACGAAGTAAGTGGCTTTACTGCCGTACTCGTCACACAGGTCCAGGATCCTGAGGGTGTTGTCGACCACGCGCGAGGGCCACTGCTCCCAATCGGCGCGCCGCACGTCTTTTGCGAACGCCTCCACCTGGAAATAGTCCTCGACATCGATCGATAGGATGTAATGCGGCCGGCTTTCCATATGGGCTGGCGAGGGCGCTGGAGCAGCGCGCAGACGCGCCCGCGGAGTGCCGCGGGACGCTCCCGCTACCTGGTCTTACCGATTATACGGCATTGCGTCTGTGGGGTAAGCGGCACGGCGGACACGGCACGGCGGACACGGCACGGCGGACCGTCCGTGACGTGACCGACCATTAACCCGCTCTTCTCACAGACGGCCCTAGTGGCGCACGCACTCGTGCGTGTGCCACCCCAACCGCCGAATGTCTGTTAGAAATGCCGGTTAAAGACGGTTAAAGAAGCTCTAGGACCCATCTGCTACGATAGTCACTTCGGAACCCCCGATGAACTCAGATGCACCAGCCACAGCCGCCCCCAAGGCTCCGGACAAGTACCGTAAAATATTGATTATCAGCTACTTGTTCCCACCGGCGGGGGGCATCGCGGTACAGCGGCCGCTGAGCTTTGCGAAGTATCTCTCGCGGCTCGGGTTTGAAGTCCATGTGTTATCGGCGGGCAGCGCGGCTTCACCGGTGATGGATGCCGGGTTGTTGCGTCACGTGCCTCCGGAAGTCACACTTCATCGGGCG
>Ga0181536_10000885_pt1 | contig 35860 bp, 27 predicted proteins | sample PEATcosm2014_Bin_41_FD_121105 | JGI IMG/M metagenome (GOLD analysis project Ga0181536, IMG submission 121105) | Peatland microbial communities from MTU Mesocosm Facility, Houghton, MI, USA - PEATcosm2014_Bin17_60_metaG | ecosystem: Environmental > Terrestrial > Soil > Wetlands > Peat | place...
GCGTGGCTTTTGGGGCCGGCACGATGATGACGGGCCGAGGCATTTTCGATAAGGAGACTTGAAGGAAGCCGCTGGTGCTCGTGGGGGACGCGCCCTACGTAACATTACATATGGAATTTGAATGGCAGTTTCGCCGTTTATTCGCCCTTTAAGACCAGGGGCGCTATCGCGACGCGCTATTATGCCCCAAATGCGGTGGAGAGTGGAAGAAAATCCATGCCGTGCCGAACACGCGAAGCGTCCCCCGCGCCAGCGGGTTCGTTCAAGTCGCTAAACCGTGGATGTGGTCTGCGTTTTAATCTTTGAGGGACTGGTCCGGGACGGCCCATTCGAAATGGAAAAACTTCAGGGAACTTCTGCGGGCTGGGGCTTGGCGGACCGCATCTTCGCAAGGGCTTTCTGGTAATCCGCTTGGCTGCGAAGGCCCGCGAAGACACGATCTCTTTCCACCCCATCGGCGTCGTTGAAGCCTTTCTCCACGGCCGCTTGCAGAGTGCTGAGAGCCTTTTCTTGCTGCCCATTGAGCGCCTGGGCTCTGGCCAGGTCATAGGCGACGTAGGGATTCCCCGGCGCCGCCTGGGCCGCGATTTCGAGGCACGCGAGGGCCTGAGCGTTCTTGTTCTCGCCCAGCAACGTGCTGGAAGCCTCGAAGGTATGGAGGAAGATGCGCAAAATCTGCCGCTGGGCCGCGAAACTTTCGTCAGAGTTCGTCTCCTCTTGTCCGGCGAGTCTGCGGAGTCGCGGAATATCCAAGTTCGCGATCAGGTTCTCGATTTCCGGGGTGTCGCCGGCGCGGTGAGCAAGACCCGGGGCAGCGCCGGACGTCCGGGGGCTTTCCGATGATTCCCCCCGGTCCGGCTGAGTCGGCAATACTTCTTCACTCACTGCGCGGCGGGCGGAATCGTCCGTCGCCATGATGGAAGCGAGCACCGCATCGATGCTTCGGCGATAGCTCGCATCAAGGCTTTCGCGCTTCTGCCGGCTGGCGTTCCCTCCGGCCTCCTCCTCCGCCTTCGTACGCCCCACATCCTCAAACCGCAGGCCTGCTTGAGGGGGTGGGCTCGCCGGCCAATCCATGCTGGAAAGAATTGATTCATAGAGTTTGGCGTAGGCGGGATTGAGCTCGAGCGACCTCTGAAGGTGCGGCAGCGCTTCGTCGAGCTTCTTGACCTGCAACAAGGCAATTCCGAAATTGCTCTGCGCCTCGCCGTAATCGGGATCGATCTCCAGCGCCTTTTGCAAATGCGTCATCCCTTCGGCGAGGTTGCCTTGGAGCACCAGGGCTCCCCCGAGGTTGTTGTGCGCTTTGGCATTGCCAGGGTCCAGTTCCAGAACCTTCTTCCACTCCGCAATACCCGCTTCCATCTGGCCCTTGGCCGTCAAGTCTGAGGCCACGTCGAAAAGGCGGTACGACTCGGCCGCGGGCACGTCAATCTTCAGCATGCCGTCCGCGGGGATATTTACAAACTCGGGAAGATTCACGGCGCGGTTGGCTGCCGTCGAGTTCTCGATCGGGATCGCCGGGCTATCGTTGCCCCGCCTGTCCAGGTGCGTCAGGAACATCTGCGTGTAGGGGGAACGGCTTTTGGAGGAGAAAACCAGCCACCGGCCGTTGGGCGAGAAGCTGTGCCAGGAATTCATCAACGGTGTATTGCATCGCATCCGCCGCGCCATGCCCCCTGCCGCGGGTACGATGTAAAGCTGGCTGTCGGGACGCATCAACTGCCCGTTGCGACACTTCACGAAGACGATCCAGCGGCCATCGGGCGAGACCTTGGGAAAGTTATTGCTCATGCCATCGTGGGAAGCGCCGGCGATCGCCACGGGCTGGCCACCTTTGCCGCCGTTGAACGGAATCCGGTAGAGGTCGTACTGGATTTGGGTCTCCTCCGAATCGTTGGCATGCTCGGGTAACTTCAGCCCCGGCGTGTAGGGTTCGCGCGCCTCCGCCCGGGCAAAGACCACGTATTGGCCATCGGGACTCCAGACGCCGTCCGTTTGCACGTAGCGCGGATCGTCAGCGCCCGGCAAGGCCCGCCTTTGCCCCGTGGCGCGTTCGTAGAAGGCCAGGATGCCGCGCGTCGGATAGAATACCTGGAGGAAATTGTAGTCCTTAAAGTTCACGACGTAGTAGGTGCGCGCGAGTTCTTTATCCAGCCCCCGCAACATCGTCAGGACGTACCGGCCGTCCGGCGAGACCTGCGACATGAAACCCACTCGCGAGGTCGCCACCGCATTATCGCGGAAGGAGCTCCACGCGATCACGTCCTGGTTACGGATGGCCATTTGCGGCTGGATGGAGGCGAGTGCGTACAGGCCCTTGTCGTTGGCGGGGCCGTCGAGATCCATCCCCAGGGTCTTGCCGTCGCGCGAAAACGAATGGCAATTGGCGCACGTGTGCATGCCCGTCAGCAACAGGCGGCTGTTGGGCTCGGCGATATTGCGCAGCCGCCAGGAGAGCAGAGGCAGAGCGCCTTGCGCCAGCGGGTTGATCACCCCCTTCTTCAGCTCAGCGGGTATCAAGGGCACGTCTCGATAGAAGATCGGTGCGCCCACGGGATCCTGCGAGGTTTGAATCTCGACCTTGCCGCGGGAAACGGGATGGTCCAGGTGCGCGTCTTGAAATCCAGTGATGGTGAGGGTGGCCGGACGCTCCGTAGAGTGGCGCTTGATCGCTTTCCAGGTCGCGGCATCGGGTATCCAAGTTCGCGCCGCAGCTTGCTCGGGCGTCAGCTTGGGCAGGGCGTTGTTGGCGGAAATGCAACGTGGGTCGATTTCGCCGAGGCGCAACCGCTCCCCCGCCGATTGCGCGCGAATCCCAGCAGCGCCGTCGGCGAACTCCACATCGATCGTCCACACAGAGGCGCTGCCCGAAACATCACGCCAAAGGAATGTTGGGGGAGTGATCTCCGGCGGGAAGATCGATCCTTCCTCCGGGTAGTCGACCGTAATCGGAGCCAACTTCGGATTAACAGGGTTGGACGATGGAGCAGCTACCCTGGCGTGCGCACTCGCCGGTTGCTGCGCAAACCCCAACCCTGCCGCGCGTGAACCCTGCGGCACGATGCCCCGCCAGAAAACTACCGCAGCGGCAGCAGCCACAACGCAGACCGCTACGCTGCGGGCTCCCCAATGTTTCATCGGATTCCCCCGGCCCGCTCAGACCGAAGGATTTCATCCTTCATCCTTCCCCCTTCATCCTTCCCTTTCTCACTGTTCCAGCGCGTTAACTTCGCGGATCTGCCCTGCCGCCGCCAGGGGCACCCGGAGCGTCTTGATCTCGAGCGGATGGAACTCACCGGTCCAGTGGCGGTGCACGAGACCCAAATCCAGAGTGGCCTTGGTTGCATGGCCCGCCGTCTCATAGCACCGGATGATGAGGTCATTCCCATCCTCGGCCTGCTTGATGTCTGACACAACGACGTCGGCAACATCCACGGAGAGGAAAGAACCCGACTGCGCGCGTGTGCCCTTATGAATTCCCTGGTATAGGACCGGCACGGGCGCGGTCAATTCCTCCGCCATGCGGACGATCCCGGCGTGCTGCCATGCCCCCGTGTGGGGCACCAGCTCCATGCGGAAGGTCTGAATGCCCTGATCCTGCCAAATGTACTCACCGTTCGGCTCAAGCTGGCGGGGCCGGTGCTGCGCGTACGCCGCGCCGCGCACGATGGAAATCCGCATATCGTTGTCCTGCACGCTGTAACCATACTTAGCGTCGTTCAGGACGGTCAGGCCGTAAGTCTTGCCACTCCGATCGCCGGAAAGGTCAATCCACCTCTGCCCCGGATCTTCGGCGCCATTCGCCTTGCGCACCTTGAAACCGTAAGCGATTTCATAAGTGGGTACCGGGTTCTCCACGTTCACGGGGAACGAGAATTTCAGGATCTTCTGGTGCTCGTGCCAATCCAGAGAGACGTCCATTCCGAGCGTGTGCGCGCCGGCGTAAAGGGTCCAGTCCGTGGTCATTTTTGAATCGCCGTAGCTGGTCCGCACGCGCACGGTGGCGCGCACCGGACCATTCTCCAGCACGCGGAAACTCGCGCTGCCGAACGCCCCGATTTCCTTCGTATAGGACACAACGTCGTGGCTCCAGGTATCGCTGTGATCGTCGATAACGACGCCGTGCGCTCCGCCGGCATTCCCGCGAAACACCTCCGCTCCGGCGTCTTTGTCGTAGATCGAAATCGTTCCATCCTCGGCAAAGGTCACGCGGAGATGTTCATTTTCGAGGCCCTTCTCGGTGGCCTGTACGCTCGAGGAAGGTGCAGCGCCGGGCTCAACTTTATGCAAACGAAACTGCCGGTAGCCGAATGCCGGTACGGGCGCTTGGAACACCAACCCTTTCCGGTCGCCCACCACCGTCTGGCCCGCCGTCCACTGATGCGGAAGGGCGTTGCCCTTCTCATCTTCCAGCCGTGAGTCGTTTTTCGTCCCCTCGCCGAATTCATTGCCCCAGCCCAAATCGTATTGAACGTTCAAGTTCGCCGCCCAGGCGTGCGGATTGAAAACTACCAGGTACTCCGAATTCGGATCAGTGGTGGGAATCTGCCACGCAATCTTTTCCGTCGCGCGGTAGATGGCTTGATTCGCCACTTCCTTGGCGAATCCGTAGGCATTGTGGGATACGAGGTAATGTTCCGGAAGCGCCGTCCCCGCCATGCTGTCGTGGAATTGCATCAAAAGCACTTTCTTCCAGGAAGCGGCGAAATCGCTCTTGGGGTATGGGAACCCGACCAACACGTTGGCCAATTCGGCCATTTTCTCACCTGTCATCAAGGCGGCTTCCGCTGTGCGATTATCCTTCTTAATTTCTGACACCGCGGTGTAGCACCCTACTGAGTGGTGCTGCAAATCGTCGTCCACCACCGGAAAATCCTCGGGCTTGTTCTTCAAGATATCGTCAAAGTAGCTGTCGGGAGTGCTGAATAGAATCTTGGGCGCCCCGGGCTGCTTCTGGGCATCCAGGATTGCCTGGATGGTTTGCTTGGCGGGTCCCCCACCATGATCCCCCGCGCCGTAGAAGAGCATCATGTCTTTCGTGGGTTCCTGGAGCTTGGTCACGATGGCGTGCATGGCCTGCTGGATTTCGTCCTCGATTCCATAGCTGTAAGGAATTCGATAGGTCATGACGCGCGTTCCGTCCGCTCCCTGCCACCAGAACACATCGGCGGGCAACTTCTTTTCATTGGCTGCGGGGCGCATAAACACGTAACCGTGCATTCCCTCGAGCTTCAGAATCTGGGGCAGCGTGCCGGTATGGCCAAACGAGTCAGGATTGAAGCCCACCCGCGCCGTTCGCCCTACCAATTGCTGGAAGAGCCGCTGACTGTAGAGCCCATGACGAAGCAGCGACTCGCCGTTGGGGATATTGATATCAGGTTCGATCCACCAACCGCCGACCACGTCCCATCGGCCCTCCGCCACACGTTTGCGAATCTCCGCGATCAGGTTGGGGTCGGCGGACGCAGCCCACTCATACAACTGCGCGGAACTGGCGGTGAATTTGAAATCCGGGAATTCGTTCATGCGGTCAAGCGCCGCACGAAACGTGCTCAACCCGACCCCCATTGATTCCGACCATGGCCAGAGCCAAGGAATGTCGATGTGCGCATTCCCGATCATGTACAGTTTGTGTTGGGAAGCATCCGGCGGCCATGGGGTTGAGGACTGCCCCGCCGTTCTCCGTGCAACCAGCGAAATTGTGCAAACGAGGCCCGCAAAAACCAACCAACGCACCGCAAGAGAACGCATAGCTATTGCTCCTGGAAAAGCAGGTTTTGGATTTGAGCGGGATTTCGCATGTCGAGTCCCGTCCGCCCGATAACATACATCGGACAGCGGCCCGACGCAACGGTGGGAGTGCGGGCATCCTGCCCGCTTTGATGGACTGCGGTAGCAGCAGCTACCGCTTTCCGCCGTCGGTTCATGCGACAAAGGCGCAAGGAGTGCGGGAAAAAAGGCGGTAGCTGCTGCTACCGCAGTCCAAGACGCTTCGCGCACGTGCACATGAAAACGCCCGCTAACTGAACAGTATTGGGGCTAGGCCCAAGTCCAATAGCGTCTCGCCCGCCATAGCACGAGCATCCTGCCCGTGCCTGGAGTTTCTACATATCAGGTGAAGCTTTTCGCACATTGTCTTAATTTCGCGCGATCAGCGGCTTCGCCGCCTGCTCCGCGGAAAGGCTCCCGCCTTTCCGGCCCCGCTTGCCCATTTTCTCCCCCTCCGCGCCGCCTGCCCTGATGAATCGGGGCAGGCGGCGCGGAGGGGATTGGTGGGTGTTCTCCCGCCACGGAAAAGCCAAGCCTTTCCCTGTACATTTCGAATGGGCCGCCCGCACCAGACCCTCAAAGATTGCAGCGCAGACCACATCTACGGTTTGGCTATACGACGAAGTGGCTGGAAATCAGTAAACGCTACGGCGTTACACAGGGTCGATCTTGACAGGCAGCCATTCTCCGAGATGACTTCCCAGGCCGAATGCCCACTTGCACCGGACCTCTCTGAGCGGTCGTAACTCGCCTCCAGGCGAGCGAATAAACTCCTCCGCGAGCAACCGGGGAGAAACTTCCGAGTGCGACTGCTCGTCCGGAGCCGGCCTGCCCACGCAGGAGAGGCTCTGCTTGGGTCCATCGAAAGCCAGCGTTGATTTAGGCAGAATTCGCCGGAACAGCTCGTCCAGGTCTCATGACCTCCGGTCGGGAATTGTTGCCTTTCGTCGCTAAGGAGATGCCCCCTTTTCCTACCAATGGCAGACTCCGCGCTAGGAGGTATCACCCAATGCTAAACAGAACTCAATCAGTTTCCGTTGTCGGAAGCCTTGTCTTAGGAGCAGTGTTCGGTCTTTTTGGCCAATCCCTGCTTGCCCAATCCTTGCCTGCGCAAACATGGAACCTGCCGCAGGGAACGGCCGTGAAGGACAACGGCCCCCGCACTTACCGGTTTTCCGTGGATTACAACACCGCCAACACCAAGGGCGAGATCATGCGCCGCCAGCGCTTAACGGGGGAGTATACTCGCGGGCTGGCGGGCGGAGAGGTCATGTGGAAGAACGTTGCCCAGGCGGAAGCGGACGGCGCCACGGCGCCATTCGCCGCGGCGCAGAAGCGCGACTTCATGGAGGGATTTCGCTATCGCAATGATCTCCCCAGTACCCTGAACCCCGAATTCTTCAAGGGATTCCCTCCCACAGCGGTCTTTGAGCGTAATCTGGTTTGGGACACGGGGATGATCGAGGTGTTTGGCCAGGGCTCTTTCGAGCGCCTGAAACTGAACGAGCCTTACCACTTGGCCTCTAACCATGACGTGAACATGCCGGATGTGGGGATCTTCCGTAACCACGACGTCGTGCTGGAGTGGATCGGATATTCGCAAAGAAATGGCCGTACTGATCATGATCGCGGGGAATCAGGCCGTGGGCGTCCGGGAACTGCTGCGTATGCTGGCCTACGCGCTATTTTACGCCAACGTGACGGGCGTCCTGGGCATTTGGGCCATGGGTAGGTTTGCGCAGGGATTGGCCCTGCGCAAGCTTCCGCAGGTCCCGCTCGTGGCCGTCGGCATCATGGGGTTTACGGTTCTGGGCTGTTTGCTGGCACAGGCACTATCAATGGAGATGGGCTATGTAATCCCCCAGCACTTTTGGCGGCAAGGCCGGATCTGACCGGGTTCGGCTGAGAAAGCAAGAACTACAATTTCGACAAAAAGGTCCCGGCGATACGAACAAGCGGGTTCACCCGAGTGCCAGTGCTTTTTCCCAGCCAGCCTACCCAGTATCCTCTCCCGATTCGTCAGCCCGGCGCATTTTCCCGTGTGCCGCACTCGGAAACTATGCTGAGTGGGCACTTCGCCGGATTGGGAACGATAAACGCCCCTTCCAAGCCAGAATCCAGCCGGCCACAATGCACTGCCCCAGTTGACGGCTAGCTTCCCGTAAATGGATAGCGAAGAGAGATTGCGCAAGTCGAGCGCGACCGCGAGCGGCAAGGAAACCGAAGTGGCGGATGCGCCCAAAGGCTGCACCTGCCCTTGCCAGCAGGTTCGAGTCCCCTCCCGGTCGGGAGGATCTCGGGAACGGGCAAGGGAGAGGGCGAAATATCCGAGAGATCACGGGGACACGGGTCAAGGTGCTGGTTGACTCCATCTCGAAAGGGGCCTGTCGGCTCCAGGAGAGCTCGTCCGGCGTCCCGACTGCAAGATTGTGGTTGCGAACGAGCCGGTCGGGCGTATGCTGAGGTGGCGGAGGAGGCCAAAACGGAAATCCTGGATTAACGGTCAATGCTGGCATTTGACTTGAAGCTGACCCAACGCTACAAATTCCATGTTCGTGTTGGTTTCCGCCGTCACCACAACGCGGTAAGAGCCCGGCATCCAACCGACGGATGTGATCAAGACCGACATCCAAGGAGCCGGACCTTGCGCTACAGAATCTCGGAGCGGAAGAGAAGGAGAAAATCATGAAACGCGTTTGCATGATGTTGCTGCCATTTGTGTCGCTCTGCCTTTCTGCAGGGCCCGTGGCTGCTCAATCACAACCGGAGCTACCAGCTTCCGATGTCATCAGCAAGTCCGTCACGGCGATCGGCTATCAGGTAGGCAAGAGCACGAATGTAGATCTTAAAGGTACCGACGTGATGCCGCAAGCCTCCGGCCAAGCCAAGGTCGAGGCGAAGCCAGGCATAACGAATATTGAGGTCAATGTCAAAGGACTGGCGCAGCCAGGGACTCTGAGCGCCGAGTTTCTAACCTATGTCCTGTGGGCTGTGTCGACGGAAGGCAGAACCAGCAACCTCGGTGAAGTCCTCATCAACAACAATGGAGAGGGCAATCTGAAGGCCACGACGCAGTTGCAGACGTTTTCCCTCTTTGTCACCTCCGAGCCGTACTTTTCAGTACGGTATCCCGGCGAACTGGTTGTCCTCGAGAACGACCCTCAGAAGGGTACGAAGGGGAAAATCTTCATGATCAACGACTACAAACTCATGAAGCGCACCCAGTATCAAAAGATGGGGAACCCCCTGGCGCTATCGGTTGATCTGAAGAATGTCCCTTTGGAAATGTATGAAGCTCGCAACGCGGTGGATATCGCCAAATCGCGCGGGGCCGACAAGTATGCTCCCGACATTCTTGCCAAGGCCGAAGGCAGTCTGAAGATGGCGGAGAATCTGTTGGCGACCAAGGCCAACAAGAAGGGAATCATATCGACGGCGCGGCAGACGGTGCAATTCTCGGAAGACGCCCGGATTCTAACGGTACAACGCCAGGAGCAGGAGCGCATTACGAATGAGCGAGAGGCTGCTGCCGCGAAGGCTAAGGCCGAAGCCGAAGCCAAGGCAGCCGCAGCGGCAGCGGAAGCCAAGCAGCAAGCCGATGCGGAAGCCCAACGCCAGGCGGAGCTCGCCGCCGCGAAACAGGCCCAGATGCAGGCGGAGGCTGACGCCGCTGCCGCCAAGGCCAAAGCGGAAGCCGACGCCTTGAAGGCGAAGGAAGCGGCTGCCCAGGCGCAGGCAGAGCAGGCCCGCAAGGCCGCCGCCGACCTGCGGGCCCAGTTGCTCCGCCAGCTCAACTCCGTGCTCAAAACTGTCGACACGCCGCGGGGGCTGGTGGCCACCATGGCCGACATTCTCTTTGCCACCGGCAAGTACGACCTGGCGCAGACCGCGCGCGAAGACCTGTCAAGGCTTTCGGGCATCATCATGTCACATCCAGGACTGAAATTGACCATTGAGGGTTACACGGACTCCACCGGCAGCGAGGAGACCAACCAGAAACTCTCCGAACAGCGGGCCGAGGCTGTGGAAACCTATTTGATCGGCCAGGGACTTAGCGCCGATTCCGTCACTTCGAAAGGGTTGGGGCAGGCCAACCCAGTAGCGGGCAACGATACCGCCGCCGGCCGCAGCAAGAACCGCCGTGTGGAGATTGTCGTCTCGGGCGAGGCGATCGGCTCGCCAATCGGCTGAGGCCCCGGGTTGATGGTCACTCACCGCCAACGCGCCGCCGAGGCTCAATGCCAGTAGTCCCGGCGGCGACTCCTCCGGGGTCTTTCGCGGCTGGAGTCTGCATGCCAGGGGCGGCATAGCGAAGCTCGCCTACAACCTCGGCGGTCTGATCATCTACTACGCCGAGGCCACGAAGGCTATCCCGTTTTATGCTCCACCCGCGAAATGAGTTCTTTGAGTTTGCTAGCACTCCGCTCTTGTCCGCGGTTCTTCCCTAGACTCACGCGCCCGGACTTGGGGGAAGGCGCCCGTCCTTAAGATTTGCGGTATTTGTATGGAAAGAGCAATGACAACCATCAAAAGGCAATCGTAGCGCGTCTGTTTCGTAGGTCCGCGGCTCTTCGCTGCCAAGAGGGGACGTCCCGCAGACCTGCGAAACAGGTCTGCGTTATTCCGCCATGTTCCAGTGGTGATATCATAAAGACAATACTTGAAAATAAAAGCCGGGGCGTGCACACTCCCCGCGACGGGAGCAAGGATGTTTCAGGAGATCAAAGCATCTCTCCAACAACTCTATCTGGAAGACGAGCGGCCCTGGCTGGTCGGGTTTAGCGGCGGCAAGGACAGCACCATGCTGGCGTCGCTAATTTTCGATGCTGTCCCATCCAATGCGGCCGGACAGGTTTTCCGCCCCGTCTACTGTCTGCTGTATTTGTCGCCCCGTCTACCGTCTACCGTATACTGTCTACCGTATTTCCGATTCCCGCCATCGCCGAAATGATCGAAGGCACGCTGGACCGCATGCGGAAGTGCTCCGAGCAGAACAACCTCAATATCGACGCCAACCTGCTCAAGCCACTCATCGAAGAATCCTTTTGGGTCAACATCATTGGACGGGGCTACCCGCCCCCCAACCGTACCTTCCGCTGGTGTACACAGCGGATGAAGATTGATCCCGTCAATGCCCTGGTGAAGCAGCGTGTGGGCCATTGGGGAGAGGCCATCTTGCACCTCGGCGCGCGCCGCGCCGAAAGCTCCACCCGCGCCCAAACCATGGCGGCCCGTGAAACGCGCAACGGATTGCGGCGGCATCCTGACTTGCCTCGCGTCTGGGTTTCGAATCCCATTGAATTTTTCTCCACCGAGGACGTTTGGGCCTACCTGCTCCAGAAACGCAACCCCCGAGGCAATCACCCCCTCTACAAGCTTTACGCCAGCGCCAGCAACGGTGAGTGCCCAATCCAAATTGACACCAGCACTTCCAGTTGCGGCCGCGTTCCCTAACTCTTTGCCGAAGCGCTCACTTCATGTACAATGTCGGGGTCTGCTTATTTACCGATTTGCACAGGATCTTGTGGCATGGGCACTGACGGTATACTATATCTAGGGCTCATGGAGGGGTTCTTTTCTGTCGATATCATCCTGCAGCAACAAAGGAAACAGGAAGCCCTCGTTGGCGCCCAGCTACGCAGAGGCGCTAATCCTCACGGGTGATTGATTTGGACCAAATAACACAGGACTTGCACAACACGCCTCAGCAGACTTACCTATTCAACTGGAGAGACGACGACTTAAGACCGAAGCCATTCCTCAAGTGGGCCGGGGGTAAGTCCCACCTCTTACCCGTGCTGCACCAGTGTGTCCCAAAAAACTTCGGTCGCTACTTTGAGCCTTTCTTGGGGGGAGGCGCTTTTTCCTTTAGCCTTTGCCCCTCGGACGCCGTTTTGACTGACTCCAACGTTGAGCTGATTCACTGCTACAAGACTGTCCGAGACCGTCCCCGAGCGGTAATTGAACGGCTCGGCAAAATGACCGTAAGCGAGCTGGAGTTTTACAAGATCAGGGCGATGTGCCCGGAATTGCTTCCCGACGTGGCCCGCGCAGCCAGGTTTATCTATCTAAACAAGACCTGCTTTAATGGCCTTTACAGGGTCAACAAAAAGGGCGTTTTCAATACCCCATTTGGCCGTATCACACTCACCGGCAAGAAATAATCCCAACATGGCGGGGTAAACCCGCCGCTACGGTGCTACAATCTCGCGATGACATCGTCCTATTTTGTTCGTAAGCCTAACCGCCTGCCGCGCTCCCGCTACGTGGGGCATAATTGGTATTTCGTTACGGCGTGCACAGAGGCGCGTCAGCTTCTGTTTTCGCGGAGCGAATTGGTGGAGATACTGCTTAATTTTTTGCGGGCCAAATGCTGCTCCTGCTCGTTCGACGTCTACGCCTATTGCTTCATGCCGGACCACGCGCACCTCGAACTGGTTGGTCTTTCCGGCAACTCGGACCTTATCGTGTTGCTTCATGACTTCAAGGGCGTGGCGACAGCACAAGCTCGCGATATCGGCATTCGAAATCTTTGGGAGAAGAGCTCCCATGATCATATCCTGCGAGAGGAGGACAATCATGATGCGGTTGCGTGGTACATTTTCGACAATCCAGTTCGGAAAGGACTGGTGAAAGACCCCCGTGATTGGCCGTATTCAGGTTCATGGATGTTTGATTGGAAAAGGGCTGTAGCCCCACCAGGCAAGTACGTTCCTCCCTGGAGGTAGCGGCGGGTTTACCCCGCCATACTCCCGGAGTAGTTATCGCGTCGTCTTCGTAGCGGCGGGTTCATCCCGCCATTTTATTCTCGTGTGCGTTGGATGCGAGGCGTGCCATAGGGGCTCTGTCGAATGCCGAACGCGCGATAGTGCTGTTCTACATCTCCACTCAGGCCATGCCCCCACCCGGGAGTATTAAAGGAATTATAGACTAAGGGCAAGCCGCATGATAATCTCCGCCGCATGAACCAGCGCGAAGCGGTTGTCGAAGCGATGCGAGCAAGTGGCGGTTTTGCGACACTCGGCCAACTCTACAAACAGGCACTGAAAATCACAGGGGTGAAGTGAGAAACAAAGACCCCTTTCAAGTCGATAAACCGCATCGTCCAAAACCCGAAGTATTTCTTCCGAATCCGTCCAGGTCTGTGGGGCTTGTTGGAAGCCAAAGACAAGCTCCCAGCCGACCTCACGCAGAAGCCAAAACCCGAAAGCGATCACACTTATTACCAAGGGCTCCTGGTGGAATTGGGCAATTTAAGGAAACTACAAACCTTTGTGCCAAAACAGGACCGCGGGAAAGCCTTTTTAGGCAAGCCGCTGGGACGTTTGATTACGCTCGAAGATATCTATCCCTTCACCTACCCTGAGATCGTGCACAATGCCGCTGCGGTGGATGTGATCTGGTTCAGCCAACGGAATTTTCCGTCGGAGTTTATAGAGGTCGAGAATACAACCGACATGAACAGTGCGTTTCTGAAGTTTGTGTGGTTCGATGCGTTCAATTCCGCGTTCAGGGTGGTAGCTCCGGCGGCACGCAAGAGGGAGTTCGAATCGAAGATTGCCCATCCTTCATTTGAGTCCATCGCAAGGCGAACGAAGTTCACCAGCTACGACTTCGTCGCGGCCATGCACAATAAGGCCAGTGAGACAATCGCCTTGGAGCAAGCGTGGGCTTCTTCATAAGCGACGAAGATTTTCCTTAAAAGGCCGGGGCAGCCTACGCGCGTAGAAGGCAGTCCGGTCATGCACTTTGGTAGGCGGACAGGGGTCACGCCTAAAACCAAGCCGAGTTACCCACGCGACGAACTTCTCGCCCCATGGGTCATCGTCCCAGCCGACCGGCCCGCCTTTCAACTTGAAGTTGAATTCATCTGCTAACCGGCAAAGCGCAATCATCGCTTTCGTAGCCCGCCTGTTTCCTCGGAGATCTTTTGGTACATTGATTTCGTCGATGTGAACTCCGGCTCCGATGTCGTCGTCTGAATTCGGGCAGAGTTGCAATATTGCCCCGAGTTCAGTCTCAACGAGGAAAGCATCCGCAGCTTTGCTCCAGTGGACTTTGCCGAGACGCTTGAGTACTACTTCCGGATTTTGGTTATCGCTGCCCATTCCCCAATTCTACCCACATTCAGGCTGTTCAGCCCAAGAAATTCAGGAAGCATGGGCCGTGCTGCACGGCGGCACATTTTAGGGCCAGGGTGTCATTACGGATGGCCGGGAACTCTTCTTGGCGGCGCGCCCCTTTGATTGAACATTCCGAAGATGCGACTGGTTTGCAAAGAGTGCGCGCGGCGGCAAGTGCGCCACGCGTTCAGCAGCAGGCATTCGAGAAAATGAAGACTTCTCGTTTCGATGCTGCTGAGCTACGCGCCACGATAAAGAATCTAGCTGATGGAAAAGGACGTAGTGGCGGCTTTATGCCGCCATCGGGTAATCAATGCAATCGAGAAATGGCGGGGTAAACCCGCCGCTACGTCGAGCCCGACGACTTCATCATCAGCCTGCTAGGGTTCCTCCCAATGGACAGGATCGTAGTTCGTAAGTGGCGAGGTGATCCGAATACAAATCAGAAATACGTAACCATTGAAGGAAACAGAAGGCTCGCGGCTCTGCGATGGCTACTAGAGCTTCACGAATCAGGCAAAGAGACATTTAGCAACGAACAACTCGAGAACTTCAACAAGCTCCAAGTTCTTATACTGGATGATCAGGTTGCGCCAGATAATGCCAAGTGGATTCTTCCTGGTCTGAGGCATGTCTCAGGTATCAAAGAATGGGGGGCGTATCAAAAGGCTCGGGCCGTATTCACTTTGCGGGAAGGGGGAATGTCACCTCAAGAGGTTGCCCAAAGTTTGGGCCTTGCAACGCGGTCCGCAAATCAGCTTTGGAGATCCTATCTCACTCTTGAGCAAATGCGAGCCGACGAAGAATACGGGGAGTATGCGCAACCAAACCGCTACAGTTACTTTGAAGAAGTTTTCAAGCGCAGCAACGTGCGTGACTGGCTGGGCTGGAAGGACGAAGAGCGCCGGTTTACGAACGCGCCTGCATTACGAGAATTTTACGGCTGGATGGTGGGTGAGCCGGCGGAGAACGGAGAGCTTGGCGAGCGCAAACTCCCTGAGGCCAAGAGCGTCAGAGAGTTCGGAACTATCCTTGATGATCGGACCGCCATGGCTGTGTTCCGTTCTCCCGGCGGTTCCCTTACTAAAGCTCAAGCCAGATTCGAAGCTGAACACCCACAAGAATGGCTGCCCGCAGTCTTAGATGCCGAAAGGATTCTCGCGGCACTTAGTCCAGACGTTTTGCGCTCCTTCACAACTGATCAGCTTGGTGCAGTCCAGGCATTGCGGGATCGAGTCAATCTGGTACTGCTCGACCGTGATCGTCTCTTGGTGGATTCCAATGGGAACCATAAGTCCTGACACGATAGCGTTGTGGTTGTCGAGGGACGCGAGCAACTCGGCCTTCCGGCCGCTGATAGATGTAAATATCGAGATATTAGGCGTTAGAATGCCTTCGAAATCCCCTGAAGAAAGGGCCGAAATCGCGGAATCACTGCTTCCCCGCATCATCTCCTCACTTGAGAGAATCAGCACGGAGTCCCTTGAGGACGGAGTTGAGCCGACCTTTAAGCTCTCCCTTGATGAGCGCACGAGCTATCTAAAGACCATTGAAAGCCCTGCTTCTAGTTTTTTAACCATTTTGCTGAATAAGAATTCCCAGGAATTTGAGGCCTTTTGTGCAGAAGTTCTAAAGTCAATGGGAGGTACCAGTGCAGTGACAGGACGCCCTGGAGACGGCGGCGTGGACTTTGTGGCACGGGACCTATCGTTTTCTGCGGACAAGGGTCCAGCTCCGGCGGGCGCAAGAGTTTCGGTTGTTGGTCAGGCAAAACTATACTCGCGCGATAATCTCATTTCGGAAAACGATCTTCGTTGTTTTGTCGGTGGAGCGCTGCGCAGGGCGGCGGACCCGGGGGACAACTTAACTTATCGGAGGGCTCACCTTGCTCCATTTGTCTTTGCGTTCTGGACTACATCCGATTTTCATCCATCCGCCAAAAGTTATGCACGCGCAATGGGTTTATGGTATCTGAATGGGATTGGCTTGGCACAATTAGCCATCCGCCTTGGTGTCCCGCCTAGCCCAGCCTAGAAGATTAGTCGGCAGCGCGGCATAACCTACCAGGAAGGGTTTCACGCGCCAATTCCTTCCGGCGCATGAAACTTGTGGCCCGTCAGCGAAAGGTAGTCCGCCGGAATCTTTCGCACGTCAATTTCCACCTTGCCCGCTGCTTGGACAGCGCCGCAGTGATACAGCACGCCTCGCGACCGGCAAATTTCCGCGATTGACTCGACAGGGAACAGCACGCCCGTTTCGTTGTTCGCCCACATCAGCGACACCACGGCGGTCTCATCCGTGATGGCAGCTTCGAGGTCAGCCAAATTCAATAAGCCCTCGCGGTCAACCGGCAAGTAGGTAACGCGGTAGCGTGGTTCTCGTAGCGGCGGGTTTACCCCGCCATTTGGCTGTAGCGGCGGTCTCCGACCGCCGAACGTCGATCGGAGATCGACGCTACAATCTGGCGGGATAAACCCGCCGCTACGACCTAATCCGCCCCGTTCCAGCGCCATGCAATAATTCAGCACCGAGGAATGTTCCACCTGGGATGTTACGATGTGCCGCTTGGTGGGGTTTGCCTTCAGCGCCGCCGCGATGGCGGTATTGTTACTCTCTGTCCCGCACGAGGTAAAAATCACGTCCCGCGAGGGCGCTCCAATCAGCTCCGCCACCTGTTCGCGGGCCGTTTCGACGACCGACTTGAGTTTTGCGCCGAATTTGTACGCGCTCGACGGATTGCCCCATTCCGTCGTAAGGTACGGCATCATCGCTTCCAGCACCTCGGGCAGAATCGGCGTCGTCGCGTTGTGGTCGAGGTAGATCATGAGGGCAGTCGACAGTCGACAGTTCACAGTTTACAGTAAGAACCGCTGGCCAGTAAGAATCAAGAACGCCCTGACTGTTAGCTATCGACTGTCAACTATGAACTCCTCTCGATGTGGTCGAGGCAGATCCCACGAACAGTTTACAGTTCAGCGTTTACAGTTCACAGCTAAAAACATCAGAATGCCCTGTCTGTTAACTGCCGACTGTGACCTGTAAACTTTATCTAAAGGGGATCAGGTGGACTCGGCAGAACCGTGCGACGCTGGCCTCATTTTTCGACCTCTTCCGGCGTGACGGCGTGCAGAGCGATAGGGTCAACACGTCCCAGTTCGGCCTGCTTGCATCCTTGTGGCGTGGATGGTAGCCTCATCGGGGCGCTTCCAGCGGGTGAGCAACCTCTCGGCTCCCCCGCCCGCGATTGCGGCGCCGGAAGGCGTAGGATTCTTTGCGCCGGCATGCGGCCCGGGTGAACCTATGAATCGGTATGAGAACCAGGTCTTCGAGAATCAGCACGTGATTTTGGACGAAGGTGTCTATGTAAATTGCAAATTCAAGAATTGCAGCTTGGAGTATTCCGGCGGGGATGTTTACGTGCAGAATTGCCAGGGCGAAGGTTGCCAACTTGTCTGGCGAGGCGCGGCGCAACGCACCGTCCTGCTTCTGCAAGGTCTTGGTCTGATGGTTCCCCCCCCACCGCCACCCGGCACCGAACCGGCGAGCCGGGTGCAATAAACGCTAAGCTCCTCTGAAACCTTAGTCCTTTAATTGTAATTGGTTACAGAAAGTGTTCGGGGCCGACTCGCGTTTTCCTCTGGGCCTTGAATTGGCACGCGAGCCATATTCCTTGCCTTTCTACCACCAAAACCTTTATATTCAAGAGGTTGAGCCGGGGAATTCCCGGGATTGAGGACCTGATTTTGGCCAAGCCGAGCTCACCGCGCATCTTTGTCACTTTGGCAGCGCCCACCTTGAACGCGATGGAGGCGCTTGCCATCCATGTTGTCGGTGTGCCTGTGGGCTATGAGTTGCGCCTCGATTACCTCCAGGACTATTCGCAATTTGAATTGCAGCTCCACCAGATGCTCATGCGCCTGCATTTTCCCCAGACCATTGCCACGTGTCGAATGGCGGCGGCGGGAGGCATGATGACGGGGACGCTGGCCGATCAGTCGGCCATTCTCGCCGCGGCCGTGCGGGCCGGTTGCCAATGGGTTGACGTCGAGATCGAATCGGTGCAGAAGAGTGGCGTGGCCCTGCTGCGGGCACTCCGGCCGGCCAAGATTATTGTTTCCTACCATGACTTTCAAAAAACTCTTCCACTGGCTCCGGTTTATCGCCGCCTGGTCCGTCTGCCGGTGCAGGTGGTGAAAATCGCCACGCAGGCGCGCTATCTTCGCGACAACTTGCAAATTCAGCGATTGCTCAAAGCCCATCGGCGCGGCACCCCGAAGTTGGTGGCCTTGGCCATGGGAGCGTCGGGGATTCCCGCGCGGCTGCTCTCCCTGCTGTGGGGATCGGCATTCACCTACGCGGCGCCGCTCGACCATTCTCCCGCCGCGTCGGGGCAATTTCCTGCGGAAGTCATGCGTTCGGTTTACCGGGTGGAACGCCTTGAAGGCCGCACGCAACTTTACGGAGTCCTCGGTTCGCACGCTTCCATGTCCCTATCGCCGGCCATGCAGAACGCCGCCTTTCAGGCCAAGCACGTGAACGCGGTTTTCCTGCCTTGCCAAACCAGCAAGTTGTCGGATTTTCTCGCTTTCGCGCGCGGGGTGGGACTACAAGGATTTGCCGTGACCATGCCTTTCAAGCGCGCCATTCTGCGCGCCCTCGATTGGGTGGACCCGCTGGCGAATCGCATCGGCGCGTGCAATACCGTGGCGTTGCAGCGTGGCCGCTGGCTGGGATGGAATACCGACGCCGCCGCCGTGGTGGAAGTCCTCACCAAGCGCTTGCGACTGGCGGGCAGCCGCATCCTGATTCTCGGCGCGGGGGGTGCGGCGCGAGCGGCCGCCTACGCCGTGCGGGCGGAAGGCGCGGAGGTGATCATTACCGCGCGGCGCGACTCAACGGCGCGAGCCTTGGCGCGCGGAGTGGCGGCACAGGTGGTGCCCTGGAATAACGCCGAGAGCCTGGAAGTTGACGCGGTCATCAACGCCACACCCGTGGGAATGTACCCGCACGTTGACAGCGCTCCCATCGACTTGGCGCGCCTCCGTGTGCGGGTGGTCTTTGACATGGTTTATTTCCCCCTCGGCACACGCTTCCTCAACGAAGCCCGCGGGCGCGGACTGACCACCATTTCCGGCTTGGAAATGCTGGTGGCGCAGGGCGCGCGACAGTTCGAAATTTGGACTGGCCTCTCCGCTCCCCGCGCCTTGATGGAACAAGCCGTGCGCTCGGCGCTGGATCATTCGGGGGGAGGGTAGCCTTTTTTGTGCGGGTTTGCTGCACCCGGAAAAGCAAGTCAAAAGTCAAAACGCAAAAGTCAAAAGGCAAAAGTGGTCGAAGAAGTTTGAAGTTGAAGATCGAGCGTCCAAGGTTAAAGGGTAAGAGATAAATGGTAAAGGGTAAAAGGCAGAGGTTGAAGGTTGAGAATTGAAGGGCGAAAATAGTTCCTTTTTCGACTCGCGATTTTAAGGCGATTCGTTGGGTGTTCGGCGTGCTTCCGAACTTTTGCCTTTTGACTTTTGCGTTTTGCCTTTTGACTTGTTCTTAATCCCATGACGACCTCTCTTCCCAATTTCGCAGAATTCAAACGGCTCGCAAGCCAAGGCAATGTCGTCCCCGTCTATCGCACCATCGTGGCGGACCTGCTGAGTCCTGTCTCCGCCTTCCTCAGTCTTTCCCCGCAGCATGGGCGCGGCTCGAATTTGCACCCGCACAGTTTCCTGCTTGAAAGCGTCGAGGGCGGCGAGCGCGTGGGCCGCTATACATTCTTCGGCGTTGACCCCTTTCAAATCGTTTCTTGCCGCGGTGACCGCATTACCGTCAGGCGCGGCGAGGCTGTAGCGGCGGTCCCCGACCGCCGAGGCGTCGATCAGAAATCGACCCCGCGAGTCGGCGGTTGGAGGCCGCCGCTACAGGAGGAGACGGGCAACGTCTTCGAGTTCCTGCGCCATCTGGGCGCGCGCTACCATTCCGTGGAGATACCCGGCCTGCCGCCCTTCACTGCCGGCGCGGTGGGTTATCTTTCTTATGAAGCCGTGCGCATGCTGGAGCGCCTGCCGCCGCGTGTCGCCGCGGATGTTGATTTGGACGACGCGGTTTTCATGTATTTTTCGAACGTCCTGGCCTTCGACCACGTACAGCACCGGCTGTTTCTGATCTCGAACGTGCTGACGGAAGAAGGGAAGGGAAGTCTGCGGGCAAAGTACGATGCGGCGTGCCGCCACCTTGATCATTTGGAAGCCCGCTTGCGCCGGCCGCTCCAACTGCCGCGCGTCCGCCGGCCGCAGGGTCCGCTGCGCGTCCGTCCGAACATGACGAGGCCGCGCTATGAGGCGATGGTCGAGCGCTCGAAGGAATACATCCGCGCCGGAGACATTTTCCAAGTGGTGCTTTCGCAGCGCATGGAAGTCCCCGTGCGCGTTCCCGCCTTCGATGTTTACCGAGCCTTGCGCGCCGTCAATCCTTCGCCCTACATGTATTACCTGCGCATCGGGGAATCCACCGTGCTCGGTTCCTCGCCCGAAATGCTGGTAAAAGTCGCAGGCCGCCATGTGGAGTATCGGCCGATTGCCGGCACGCGCCCCCGCGGGAAGACAGAGGAAGAGGATAAGCGCCTAGAAGAGGAACTGCGCTCGGACGCGAAGGAGTGCGCCGAGCACATTATGCTGGTGGACCTGGGACGCAACGACGTTGGGCGCGTTTCGGCGTTCTCCTCGGTGCGGCCAACGGACATTATGTTCGTCGAGCGCTACTCGCACGTCATGCACCTGGTCTCCCAGATCACGGGTCAATTGCGCCCGGACGCGGATAGTTATGCCGCGCTCGCCGCCTGCTTCCCTGCCGGCACACTCACCGGAGCGCCTAAAGTCCGAGCCATGGAAATCATCGACGAACTTGAACCCACCCGCCGCGGTCTCTACGGCGGCGCAGTGCTGTATCAAGACTTTTCCGGCAATCTCAATTCCTGCATTGTCATCCGCACAGTTCTGATTAAGGACAAAATGGCCTACCTGCAAGCTGGCGCCGGCATCGTGGCGGATTCCGTCCCCGCCCGCGAATACGACGAGTGCCAGAACAAGGCCCGCGCCGTCCTGCGCGCCTTTGAGCTTGCCGAAAAGGGGTTGTGACTCCAAAGGAATTGCCGATTGTCCTTCCGCAGAGACGCCCGTTTTTGTGCATGAGGTGGGCAGGGTCAGAGCCGTAAGTCGCTGATTTGCGCTTCAGTTCTGGCCCGCCTCTGCTGTGAGATTACACTCGTGAAGCCTCTGGAGTTACTCGGCGAGACCATCACTCGAGACGGTACCGACATAAAGCTGGTCCGTCGCGACAACGAGTACATCATCCTGGCCAACGGTAAGAGCCTTATGTCGAGTCGCATGCACGGCTCGGAAGAGGCGCTGGCCACGTTTGGCTGCCGGCGGGCGCGGACGCTGGAGCAGCCCTCGGTGCTGGTCGGCGGCCTCGGCATGGGCTTTACGCTACGTGCGACGCTCGATTCTCTTCCCCCGGGCGCGAGAGTGGTCGTCGCCGAGCTCTTACCCGCAGTCGTAGAGTGGAACCGGGGTCCGCTCGGACCTCCTGCGGGACATCCGTTGAAGGATAAGCGAGTGCGGGTGGAAATTGGTGACGTCCGCGTCACGCTCAGTGCAGGCCTCGGCAAGTTCGATGCCGTGCTCCTCGACGTCGACAACGGCCCGGCCGCATTTTCCGCCTCGGACAACGCCGGGCTCTATGACGACCAGGGACTAGCCGCCGCTTATGCGGCTCTTAAGATGGGCGGGGTGCTGGCTGTCTGGTCTGCCCGGGAGGATCGAAAATTCGAGCAGCGGCTGCGCTATGGCGGTTTCACCATCCAGGTGGAGCAAGTCCGCGCGCGGCTGAAAAAAGGCGGCCCCCGCCACACGATCTTTCTGGGTCACAAACCTCGGTAGCGGGCAACTTTATGTAGAGGCGGCTTTATGCCGCCATTTTGCTGGCTGGCGAAGACCTGATTTGCAGGTCTGCGGCCCGCCCTCTTTTGACAGCGAAAAGCCGCGGGCCTACCGAACAGGTCCGCGCTACGCTTGCTTCCACCCGGCTTTCCCTCCGCATCCTGAAAACCCCGGGCTGCCAGCACAGATACCCGCCGCTCCTGTTCCGGTCATTACGTCCCCCTTCTCCATCTGTGTATTCAAAATAGAGCATAGTCCCGCGACGCAAAAATCCACCTTTGGCGTTACAATGATGCTCCCAATGGAGGGGGCAAACGACCATGGCTGAGACTAACGACATGAAAGTGATCGGACCGCAGAAGCGGTTACGGGGGGGATTGCCGAAGATCGGGATTCGACCGGCGATTGACGGACGTCGCAAGGGCGTGCGCGAATCGCTGGAAAAGCAAACGATGGGAATGGCGAAATCCGCAGCGGATTTTCTGGAGAAGAAACTGCGCCATCCGAATGGCCTGCCGGTGGAGTGCGTGGTGGCGGACACCTGCATTGGCGGCGTGGCGGAGGCGGCCGATTGCGCCGACAAGTTTGCGCGCGCGGGTGTGGGCGTGTCGCTGACAGTGTCGCCGTGCTGGTGCTATGGCTCGGAAACGATGGACATGGACCCGCTGATCCCCAAAGCGGTGTGGGGCTTTAACGGCACCGAGCGTCCGGGAGCGGTTTATCTGGCCGCGGTGTTGGCCGGACATAACCAGAAAGGGCTGCCGGCCTTCGGCATTTACGGACAGGACGTGCAGGATTCCACCGACACCTCAATCCCCGACGATGTGCAGGAGAAACTGCTGCAATTCGCCAAGGCGGGTTTGGCGGCGGTGGAGATGCGGGGCAAGTCCTACGTGTCTCTCGGCGCTGTTTCCATGGGCATTGCCGGTTCGATGGTCAATGCGGATTTCTTCCAGAACTACCTGGGCATGCGCAATGAGTACGTGGACATGTCGGAGTTCGTGCGCCGCATCGACGAAAAGATTTACGACCCGCAAGAGTTCGATCGCGCGATGGCCTGGGTGAAGGCGCATTGCCCCGAGGGCAAGGACTGGAATCCTCCTGCCGCGCAGAGATCCCGCGCTCAGAAGGATGCCGACTGGATGACGTCAGTAAAGATGGCGATCATCGCGCGCGACCTGATGGTGGGCAATCCGCGCTTGGCGGAACTGGGTTATGGCGAGGAGGCCTTGGGCCGCAACGCCATCGCCGGGGGCTTTCAAGGACAGCGCCAGTGGACCGATCACTTCCCCAACGGCGACTTCATGGAAGCCATCCTGAATTCTTCCTTTGACTGGAACGGCATCCGCGAGCCTTTTGTCTTCGCCACGGAAAACGATTCGCTCAACGGTGCCACCATGCTGTTTGGGCACCTGCTGACCGACACGGCGCAGATCTTCGCCGACGTGCGGACTTATTGGAGTCCAGCGGCGGTGAAGCGCGTGACGGGACACAAGCTCCTGGGCAAGGCAAGCGGCGGGATTCTGCATTTGATCAACTCGGGCGCGGCCACGCTTGACGCCACGGGACGCCAGACGCGCGACGGCAAATCCGTCATGAAGCCCTTCTGGGAAATCACTCCCGAGGAGGTCGGGGCATGCCTGGAAGCGACGCAGTGGGGTCCGGCGATGCTGGAATACTTCCGCGGCGGCGGTTATTCCTCGCAATTCCTGACGTGCTGTGAGATGCCGGCCACCATGGCGCGCATCAATTGGATCGCGGGGCAGGGCCCAGTGCTCCAACTCGTCGAAGGCTACACCGTGGCTCTGCCGCCGGACGTCAACAAAGTCCTGGATGAGCGCACCAATCCCACTTGGCCCACCACTTGGTTCGCGCCGCTGCTGACCGGCAGGGGGCCGTTCCGCGACGTGTATTCCGTCATGAACAATTGGGGCGCTAACCACGGGGCGATCTGCTACGGGCACACCGGCGATAAGCTGATCACCCTGGCTTCGATGCTGCGCATTCCCGTGTGCATGCACAACGTCGGGGAAGAAAGAATCTTCCGGCCCAGCGCCTGGACCCACTTCGGGACTCACGATCCCGAGGGCGCCGATTACCGCGCCTGCGCGAACTACGGCCCGGTGTATGGGAGAAGGTAACACCGACCTTCAGGTCGGCATTTGCTAAGCGTCACGAGATGCCGACCTGAAGGTTAGAAGAAATCTAGGTCATTTGTCCCTCCGGCAGGACACCCAACATAATTGTAGCCTATGGCTATCACCTTGCTGGAGCAGGGGGCGGAGGACTTTGTTCGGGTGAAAATGCGCACCCTGAAAAGGTGTCAGGGAACAGTAGACAGCAGACTGAATACGGTAGACAGGATGTCGACTACGGCTCTTCCCGTTTTGCTCCCGAACGCTTACCGACTCCTCGCCACTGACCACTTGCCCCTTGTCACTGTTCGAAGGCGACTATGTTTATGAAACGACTTACCTTTACGGGAAAGTTGGGAGAAAGCCACGCAGAGCAGCGAAGAATCCAAGTTATTGAAAGAAAACAAGTTAATCAGGGGCTGGCCGCCGCGGACGGTTGTTCATGAAAACTCCCTGCGAGGCGACTATATTTATGAAAAAACAGGTAATTACGGGAAAATCTGTGAGGGAGCAGCGCAGATTCAAGTTATTGAAAATAATGGAATTATCAACATGCGGGTCAGTGATGGGGCGCTAAAAGATGTCAAAAACGAAGGATGATCCGACTATGTGCATGAAAACACGTACCAAGTTGAAAAATGTGCCTCTCCATTAACGCGTTTTCTTGACCAAATTGGGCGGCTTTTGACGTCATTCGGAAGGTTTTTGAGAATCATGGGATGCGATCATTGGGGGGACGAGGGTAACAGGGAAGTTTCGCTACACGTAAGTCTGGGGTATTCTACGGCCCGCTAAAATCGGCCTTGAAGGGGTAAGTATGCGGTGTTTCAGCCTGAAACCATCTCGAAGTGAGCAAGTACATCTTATCGTCGCATTAATCGCGGTTGCCCTCATCGGCGCCCAGTGTGCTTGCCCAGGAGCGCGAAAAGGTGCAGGGCGAGCCGCGGTTTGATCGCGTGGTGATTGAGTCTCTCGATCCCGATGCGTGGACCGGTGTGGTTTTCATGGCCAGGGCGTTCGAGCAACAAATCTCGTTCGGTTTGCGGGTGGGCTCGCGCCGGGACCGTTTCCTGGACGGGACGAAGATCTTTGGCGCAGTGAGCGAGGTGGGTCCACACGCTCCCGATGCTTCCTACTGCCGCGTGAGCTGGCGGCATCCCGCGCAGGAAGCTCCGGTGACGCTGGAGTGGTCGCGCCTTAATGAAACCACGGTGGTGGGCCGGCTGAATTCCACGCAAGGCCTCCAGCTCGTGCTCGAAACCTACTTCCCTAACTCCGCCGCCGGAACATCGGGCACCTACGTAGTAGATGAATCCCACCGCGCCGTTCTTGGGGAGAAGTATTTCGATAAGGTCTTCAACCACGTGGCCCGCTTGGTAGTGATGACGGACCGGCCACTTACGGGCAGCGGTGCTTATCAGTCTTTGACGGACTTGCAGATGGTGATGGATGGCCCGGGGCGCCTGGCCGAACCCCTCCCCAACGACGCGCTTCAGGGAGCGGCGGGGCTGGAGTTTGCTGATTCCGCGCCCGCACATTTTGTGGCAATCATCGGTTGGGACAAGCAGTCGTTGGTCGATCAGGCGACCGCGTTGCTGGCGGCGGGGAAGATCGATGCCATTCTTAAGGAAAAAGCCGAAGCCTATGCAGCGCGCCGGCCGAGCGTCGGCGGATTGTTTGAAGGCGCGCCAGAAGCCATTGGCAATTCAATGTTCTGGAACACGCTTTACGCCCCCCAATTTGATTTGATTTTCCCCAGCATCAGCCGTCAATGGGCGCGCGGCTGGGGGGGCTGGGCGGTGGGCGAATGGGACTGCTTTTTCGGCGCGCTCCTGACCAGCCTTGAGGATGCGGCGCAAACAGGCGCCGGCATTCGCGCCATCCTGTCGTCGCAGACGGATACGGGCGTGGTACCGAACGTAGCGTCGGAGGGAGGCATCAGTCCCGACCGCTCCCAACCGCCCGTGGGCTCGTATGCGGTTTGGAAGGTTTACCAGCGGCGTCAGGATCGAGATTTGCTGGAGTGGGCCTATCCACGCCTGAAGAAGTGGCACGAGTGGTGGCTCGCCGATCGCGGAGATGGGCAGCCGTGGCGTGATGGAAATCGTGACGGGTTGCTCGAGTGGGGCAGCGACCGGGGCTCCACTCCTTCCACCGGCGGGCGAGGAAACCTTCAGGCCGCCAAGTGGGAAAGCGGCATGGACGACAGCCCCATGTACGACGACGCGGCTTACGATCCGCACACCTACACGATGAACCTCGCCGATGTCGGATTGAACTCGCTCTACACTCTGGATGCGGAATGCCTGGGGAAAATAGCCGCCATCCTGGGCAGGGAAGACGACAGCCGGAAATTCGCGGCCGAATACGAGCGCATGAAACAACTTGTGCGCGAGAAACTCTGGAACGAGAAGGACGGAATATACGAGAACCGTTATTGGGACGGGCGCCTTTCCACTCGCCTCTCCACCACGAATTTCTATCCTCTATTCGCCGGCATCGCCACTCCCGCGCAGGCGGAGCGCATGATCAAGGAACACCTGCTGAATCCGAAGGAATTCTGGGGCAAATACGTAACGCCGACGATTGCCCGTAACGATCCGGCCTTCCCCGACCAGAATTACTGGCGTGGGACCATTTGGGGGCCGACCAACTATATGCTCTACGAAGGCGTCAATCGATACCGGTTCGACGAGGTGGCGCTCGAGTACGCGCAGAAGAACTATGACTTGTTCATGGATGACTGGCGGATTAACCAGCACGACAACGAGCAGTATTACGCGTGGGGCGGCACGGGCGGCGGCGACCCGCACTACACTTGGGGGGCGCTGCTGTGCCTCGCGCCCCTGGAGCAGTACATCGATGTGAATCCCTGGGAAGGTCTGCGCTTCGGAGCTCTGAACCCCGCGTCGCAGGGAGAATTTCGCCGCGCGGTTTGGGAGAGCCACACCTACGACGTGAGCATGGGACCCAACAGAACAGCGCTTGCCCGGGATGGACAGGAGCGGTTTGAAGCTAACGCCGGCGTGGTGGTCAGGAATTACCAGACATCGCCTTCGCAGTTGACGTTCAATTTGCATGCCCTACGCCCCGTCGTTGCGGTGACGCTGGAGTTCGAAGGCGGCGAATTGAATCTCGGAATCGACGGCAAGCCCGTGGGGAAGGTCCACGTGCAGCAAGGGCGCGCGAGTTTTCAAGTGCCCGCGGGTGAACACACCGTCGAGCTCGCGAGATGATGTTGCTTAGGGGCAGGTGTAGCCCGGACCTAGAAAACAGGTCCGCGCTACCTTCCTTCATGGTCACGTATGGGTAAGGAAAAGCCGCGGACCTAGAAAACAGGTCCGCGCTACCTTCATGGTTACGTCAGGCTCCGGCCACGGGTTTCAGGGAGGGCGAGAGCAAGAACGCCGGCCAGGAAAAACGCCAGGCCACTGATCCCGAAGGCGGAAGCAAGCCCCCCGCGCGCTGCGACGGCGCCAATCGCCCATGGCGCGGCGGCGCTTAAGGCGCGTCCAAAATTGTACGTAAGGCCCATGGCCGATGCGCGGATGGAGGTTGGGAAAAGCTCGGCGGTTATGATTCCGAAGCCGGTGAAGTGGCCCGTACCGAAGAAGGCAAGCAGCGGGCCCACGATGAGCAAGGCCAGCGGATGAGACCGCGCATAGAGGGGCACAAGAAGCGCGGCGACAAAAAGGTATAAGACGTAAGTCCGTTTGCGGCCCGCCGCGTCACTGATGAACCCGAACGTCACATAGCCGAGCCACATGCCAACCTGCATGGCGATAATCCAGGTGGAAGAAGCCGCCAGCGATAGGCCCCGGCCACCGTGCGCGATCGGCAACGCAAGGTAGGCGGGAATCCACGTGAACAGTCCCCACCAGCCGAAGAGTGCAGCGCTATTCATCAGCAGGGTCACCAGGATCACCTTGCCCAAACTACGAAGAGAGCGGGACACGGGATACGGGACACGGGACGCGAGTATCGGGACGCGGGAGTCGGACCCCGCATCCCGAATCTCAAACCCCGAGTCCCGAATCCCGAACTCCGAATCCCGTGTCCCGTATCCCGTGTCCCGTATCCCGAGTCTTTTCCGTTGTGCCAGCCAGAGTGGAGACTCCTCGACCCTGCGGCCAATCCAAAGTGTGAGGAGAGCAGGTAAGATGCCGGCGAAGAAGACGGGGCGCCATCCCCAGCGCGGCATGATGAGCGCAGCAATCACCGCCGCCAGCGCATAGCCGATGGCGAAGCCCGACTGCATCAGTCCCAGGGCTTTGCCGCGATGCTCATCGGGCCAGGTTTCGGAAACAAGCGCCGCGCCGGTGGCCCACTCGCCGCCCATCCCCAATCCCACTCCCACGCGCAGCGCGGCCAGTTGCCACAAGCCATGGGAGAATCCGCAAGCAGCGGTAAATGCCGAGTAAACGATGATGCTCGCGATCAGCGCCACGCGACGACCCAAGCGATCGGCGACGAGGCCGAACAGAATGCCGCCGGCGGCAGAGGCAATGAGGGTGACCGAGGCGAGGAGGCCAGCTTGCGCGGTGGAGAGTTGCAGTTCGCGCAGCAGTTCGCGCAGGACCATGGAGTAAAGCGTGACGTCCATCCCGTCAAGCATCCAGCCCAGAGTGCTGGCGGCCAGGGCATGGCGCTCGCGTGATGAACTCGAGGCGAGAAATGCCAGAGGATTTGCGGCCATCGGAAATCGGCAGTATACGCGAAGTGATGGGCGTTAGGGGGAGAGACGGGCACACATCACGTGCCGCCGAAGGCGGGACATCGTCCCTTGGCGGCATTCCCGCAGAGACCGCGTGCATTTCCCGCTTGTTTCGGCACTGCGTTTATGGTACCAATACGTAGCCTGTGTATCAAAAAGCTTCCTCATTGAACGCGGAACATCAGGATTGCGTGCACTGACTTGGCGGGTGGGCAGGGTCCGGCACTACAATTCAATGGATTCCGCGAAAGGAGATAAGGGCATGGCATTCTGTGCAAAGTGTGGTGCGCAATTAGCCGAGGGTGTGACGTTCTGTGGAGCGTGCGGTGCACCCGTGGGCACGGCAGCAAGCCCCGCGGCAATGTCCCCTGCCGCTCCAGCCGCGACAGCCAGCGCAGGGGGGGGACTGACTTCCAACATGGCGGGAGCACTTGCCTATGTCACCATCATTCCGGCGATTATTTTCCTCGTAATGGAACCCTACAACAAGGACAGGTTCATCAGGTTCCACTCTTTTCAATGCCTGTTCTTTGCCGCGTCGATGTTTGCGCTGTCGATTGTGCTGATGATCGTGGGGTTTGTCCTCGCTTTTATTCCAGTTTTGGGCTGGATTTTGGACTTGATCCTCTGGCTCATCTTTTGGTTTGGATCATTGGCGTTGGTGATCTTCCTTATCTACAAGGCTTACAACAATGAGAAATTCCTGTTGCCCGTGATTGGGAAACTAGCCGAGCAGCAGGCTTCGAAGTAACTTGTTTTCTGCGATCGGGCAAGTTCTTTGCAAGGCGGCGGAGCAAGCAGGCCTATTGGCCCCCGCCCCCGAAGTTGCATCCCCCGAAACCGAGTGGGCGGAGCGATTGGGCCGCCCCTCCCTTTCGGCAGAAGCTCTCGAGTCCTCTTCCCGCGCATTTCCTCTTGACAATTTCAGCTAGCGAGCGCAAGTTAGGTGGTTTCGCTCGCGTTGGTGAGGCCGGGCGCAAGATGAGCGGGCACCTCACCCTCAAGACCTATGGCGGTTTTAGTTTGTTTTCACGATCGGTGTTTCGACGGGGCATGCTCGGCGGCCGTATTCACGCGCTTCTATCGGCAGTGCGTCGATGCCAAACCGGAGTTTCGCTATCACGGCATGATGCACCGCGCGGGACAGTTGTTTGATGCGGGACTGTTCAATGCAGAAGAGAATGTGATTGTCGATTTCAAGTATTCCAGCTCCGAGCGCCTTACGTGGTGGTTTGACCATCACCAGAGCGCCTTTCTCACGGAAGCGGATGCCGAGCATTTCCGGCATGACCAAAGCGGAAAGAAATTCTACGGGCCGGACTTTCGTTCCTGCACCAAATTCATCGCCGAAACCACCCGCAAACACTTTGGCTTCGTTGCTCCAGAACTCGAGGATTTGGTTCACTGGGCGGACCTGATTGACGGGGCGCAGTATCCGGACATTCGCACGGCGGTGGAAATGCGCGAGCCCGCCACCCAGTTGACCCTGGTCATCGAAGGGACCTGCGAACCGGACTTCTGCGTGCTCCTGATTCCGGAGCTTCTCTCCCGGCCGCTCGAGGAAATTGTAGCCCTGCCGCACATCCAAAAGGCCTTTGAAGTTCTTTACGCCCAACATTTGAAGTCTATCGAACTGCTCCGTGGTCGTGCCGAATTGCAGGATGGCGTGGTTTTCTTTGACGTGGCAGACCAGCACGTGGAGGGTTTCAATAAATTCATACCGTACTATCTTTTCCCCACCTCCGTCTATTGCGTGGGAGTAAGCTCGTCGAAGGAGCGGATCAAGATCGCGGTGGGCAGCAACCCATGGAGTAGCGCCCCCAAGGCTGCCAATCTGGCGAGCATTTGCGAACGGTATGGGGGCGGCGGTCATCCTAAAGTGGCGGCGATTTCTCTGCCGCCGCAGGATCTGGAGCGCGCTCGCAGCGTGGCCGCGCAGATCGTTCATGAACTCCGCACAGGCCACAGGTAGGAGTTCTTGTTCAGCGATGAAGAAAGCCAGTTCGACAGGGTGGATGCCCGAGCTAAAATTTGCTCTTGACTTTGCCATTGGCAGTCGGCAAGGGGTGGCGGAAACAATCATCATCTGGCTTGATACCAAGCTGCGGGTGTGGTAATAAGGAAAAGTCATTTTATTCCACCAAAGCTAATCTCTAGGCGATGTTTGGGTTGTTCGTGGCTGTCTAAATAGGGGGAAGGGTGCCCAGACGAAAATGAAGTCCCTTTCGGGTTGAGTCCGAACTTGCTGGGAATTGGTTCGCATACGAACTAAGAGCGGTTTCACTGAGGTTACGGTTGAGCGTGACTGCAACCGGGGGGAAGGTGAGGGCCGTGGCCGAGACAACAGGGAGTGATGTGAAGGCCATTCACGTGACCTTGTTCGGGATGTCAGATATGGGTCGCGTCCGCAAGAACAACGAAGATAACTTCGTGGTATGCAATCTTACGACGGGAGAAGTTGGGGTCACCCCCACGCTCTGCGAGCATGATCCAGGTCCGCTCGGCTCATTGTTCATGGTTGCGGATGGGATGGGTGGCGAAGCGAGCGGCGAGGTGGCCAGCCAACTTGCTGCCGTCACGGTTCCCAAACGCCTGCATGACAACCTAAAAACACTGGGGACAGTCAGTGAGGCGAACTTTGTGATCCTTTTGCGCGAGGCCATCGAGTACGCCAACCAGATCATATTTCAGAAGGCTGTGGCCGATCCTGTCTTCCGCGGCATGGGAACAACGACGACGGCGGCAGCCCTTTTCGGCCAGCACCTCTTCGTTGGGCAGGTGGGAGATTCGCGATGCTATTTAATCCGGAATAAGCAGATTACCCAATTGACCCGCGACCAGACGTTCCTGAACTACCTGAGGGATATCGGCGCTGAATTGCCGGCCGATCCGGAAAAGGACAGCCGGAAAAGCATCCTGACTCAGGCGGTCGGAAGCAGTGAGACGCTGGACGTCAAGGTAACTTATGTCCGGATCAATCAGGGAGACAGAATCCTGATTTGTAGCGACGGTTTGTACAACATGGTACCCGAAGCTGATTTGATGGAGATTGCTAGTCGTGGGGATGAGCTCTCCAACAATTGTAAGGCCCTCATTGAGAGAGCCAATGCCAACGGTGGGACAGACAACATCACCGTGATCCTCGCGGAGTTTTCCGGGCAAGGCCTCCCTCCCGTGGATGCGGGGGCCGCCGTCGTGTGCAAAGAATTCGACGAAGAAGACTTTAAACCGCAAACTCAAAGCGCAGACTGAACTTGGGAAAGACCGAGGCCGCTTATTAGTGGCACGCAGTCGTGCATCTGAAGGAAGGCAATCGAAAGATTGACCCGACCTGACAGAGCACTAACATCTGACAGCGAGGTCTAAGGCCATGAAATGCCAAACGTGCGGCGAAGTCAATGACGCAGGGTTTCGATTCTGCAGGGTATGCGGCGGTCCTCTGGGTCAAGAAGAGGTCGGTCCCACCGTCGCCATGCCCACTCGCCTGACTGGCGGCGATGAAACTGTCGCCGTGGTGGATGAAGGCCCAACGGTCAGGGTTGAGAGTCCCACCTCCGCTGTTCCCGCATTCCGATTAGTCGGAATTTCGGGGCTCCTTTCCGGCCGTACCTACGGTATTACAGCTAAGGGTCTAATCGTTGGTCGCGATCAATCCAAATGCCAGATCGTCCTTGCGGATGATCAAATCTCCCGCCAGCATGCCTGGGTAGGCCTGAATGAAACCGGTCAAATCGTGCTTCGCGACCGCGAAACCCCCAACGGATCGTACGTGAACCAGGTGAGAGTTCAGGAAGCAGTGCTCAAGCCCAACGATGAGGTTTCCTTCGGTAAGGGCAACAAGCATCAGTTTCGTTTGGAATCGTTCGTTCGCGCGGCTGGCATGGTGGCGGAGCGAAAGCCTGCCCGTGATGATGAGGGTGTCCGCAGTGAGACCTCCGTTGTCAGCCAGGCGGATATTGCCGCCGCGCAGCAGGCTGATCGTTCCACGGGCGGAACGGTGGCCATCAAACTCGTCGACCTCATGGCGCGCCCCCACGTTGATCTGATCGTTGACAAGTTCGCGGTCAAGAGCGAGGACATACCCGACGGGGGCTTGGTAGTCGGCCGCGATCCTGGACGCTGCAAGATGGTTATGGAACACGCCTCCGTGTCCGCAGTCCATGCCCAGTTTTCGATCAAAGAGGGCGCGGTCGAGCTGAAGGACCAATCCGTCAACGGGACGTTCGTGAATGGCATCAAAATCAAAACCGCAACACTGAATGATGGTGATTACATCACCTTCGGCCGTTATAGCGGCAAGTCTCTGATCTTTCGCTCCGGCTTGGAGCCGGTGCTGAAGATGGAGAACATTGATCTCAATCGCGACCATTTGGTGATCGGGCGCGACCCGAGCTGCGATGTGGTGATCGCCCATCCCGTGGTTTCCAAGAAGCATGCCGAGATCGTCAAACAAAATGGCAAGAGCATGATTGTCGATCTGGGCTCGGTGAACGGAACGTTTGTTAATGGCATTCGAGTGAAGCGCCACGAACTTCAGGACCTGGACCGCGTGGTCATTGGCCCCTCGGAGCTCCATTTTGAGGGCGGAACTCTGACCCATGCTCCCGACCGGCGGGTGGTGCGTCTGGATTCCGTGCACCTGAATTTTCAGGTAACGGACCGCACCACGGGCCAGCCCAAACTGCTGTTGGATGATCTCTCCCTGGTAGTAAAACCGAAGGAACTGATCGGCCTGCTGGGACCGAGCGGCGCGGGGAAAACCACCCTGATGAACGCATTGAACGGGTTTGTAAAACCCACGTCAGGGAAAGTGCTGTATAACGGCGTGGATTTGTATCACAACCTGGACGCGATGAAATCCACCATTGGATTTGTCCCCCAGGAAGACATCATGCACCGCCAATTGACCGTGCGCCGCTGTCTCTACTACGCAGCGAAACTGCGCTTGCCGGAAGACACTTCCGAAGACGAAATCAACCGCCGCGTGGAAGAAATGCTGGATACTTTGAAGCTTGACCAAGCCCGGTGGGACAACCCTGTGGCCACCTTGAGCGGCGGCCAGCGCAAGCGGGTGAGTTTGGGCATCGAGCTTCTTCCCAAACCCGGCGTGCTGTTTCTGGATGAGCCCACGGCAGGCTTGGACCCCCGCACCGAGACACTGATGATGATGCTCTTCCGGCAGCTTGCCAACCAGGGCTCAACAATCATCATCACCACCCACTTGCTTGGGTCGTTCGGCGTGCTTGATAAAGTCGTCGTCCTTGTGCAGGGGCGGCTGGCTTACTACGGTCCCGGAACAAAGTTCCTGGAGTATTTCAAAGCGGAATCTCCCCCCGACGTTTACGACGACCTGACGGATAACAATACCGTTCCCTATGCCTTGGAGTTAAAGAAGAAGTTTCAGGAAGCCCCTTTGTACCAGAGCCTGGTGGTTGAGCCGCAGCGCGCCATTCCGGCGGACCAGGTTATGGCGAGCGGCGCGCCGAGTGTGGCGCCGCCACCGCAGGCAAGAGGATTCAGCCTGCGCCAGTTCACTACCCTGCTGCAACGGACATGGGAACTGAAATTCAGCGATCGGGCACAATCCATTCTCCTTTTCGGCCAGGCTCCCCTGGTGGCTTTGCTCGTAGCCTTGATGGCGAGCGGGCCCAACCAGGTGCAGACCATCTTTATGGCGATGTTTTCGTCGCTCTGGTTCGGCTGTTCGAATGCCGTTCGCGAGATTGTGGATGAGCAAACCATCTACCGGCGCGAACGGCAGACCGGCCTGAAGATTCCATCGTACATCCTGTCGAAACTCACTATCTTGTCCTTTGTGGCGTTCGTGCAGTGCTTCTCGGTGGTGCTCATCTGCTTGTTCGTCAATCACGCGCTGTCACTGAGCCTGCCGGAAGCTGGCGCGGCCATTCTGATCATGTTCCTCGTGGCGGTAAACGGGTCGCTGATCGGGTTGCTGATTTCCAGTCTCGTTTCGACACCGGAAAAAGCCCTGACTCTGTTCCCACTGATCCTGATTCCGGAACTGCTGCTTTGCGGCCTATTCCTGCCGGTGCGGCCCATCCAGACGATTATTCCCATCACCGTGGAGCAGCTCATGGAAGGGAAGATGTTTGCGCAGCCGGATGCAAAGGCCAAGGTAGAAAAGATCCTAGCGCCTTGCAAGGGCGTTGCCTATCCCGTCTTGGCGCCGGGCGGCCCGGCCGGGGAAGGGGCGAATCCCGCGCCGAGCGGCGGGGCCGGCACCGAGGAAGCGGCTCAGGGGCACTTTGCGCATCAAGTGGCCGGCGCAATGACACCATCCGAAGAAGTGATGGATTGTTTCCATCGGTTCACTCCCGCTCCTGTTGATGGCATGGCGACGCCCATCCGCTTGTTCTCGACCCTGGCGATTTCACGCTGGGGTTTGGAAGCGCTCAGTGACTTGTGCGTGCACGGTGCGCATTCGACGCAGGACTACGCCTATAAGATCCTCAACACCGTCACAATTTCGCTGCACCCTGATGATGTTTCGGGTCTCGAACGGGGTTTGGAGGATCCGGCCGGGGCGCTTCCGCTGGTCTCCAATTTCTTGAAGGACAAGGGACCTTACCTGGGGATCCTGGCCGGGTACGCCGCCCTGATGCTCGTGCTCATCTTGGTCGTGATGAAACGCAAGGACGTAAAATAGGATTGCCACTTTTGCAAAGGAGTCAACATGGACAGCGGTCTTTCGACAGTTCGCAATCTGCTCTACATCGTTTTGGTGCTTGCACTGTTGTCAGTCTTCGCCAACATCTATGTCGGCACACAACTGGCTGCGAATAGTGAAGAATTGTCACGGCTGGGCCTGCTCTTGCAGAAACAGTTGATGACCAACGGCGTTGAACAGTCGGAGAAATTGCAGGAGAAAATGCAAAAGCTCAATGAGCAGGCCGACGGTATCGATGCGAAGCTGCAAAAGGCCCAGGATGATTTTGTGAAGAGGATGAACGCCGATCTTCCCCCGCTCATTGACAGAACTATGGACAACTACATCAAGACGCGCGCGCCCGCGATTGAAAGACAGGCCATCAAGCAGATGCCGCACTAGCCGAACTTCGCCACTCCGCTGAGCGAAATACTTTTTTTATATGGGGTTACAATTTTATTCCGTCACTATAGGGCTGACCTCGTGCCAAGTCTTGACCGGCTTCATGACTTCCGTGGGGA
>Ga0181536_10000889_pt1 | contig 35819 bp, 34 predicted proteins | sample PEATcosm2014_Bin_41_FD_121105 | JGI IMG/M metagenome (GOLD analysis project Ga0181536, IMG submission 121105) | Peatland microbial communities from MTU Mesocosm Facility, Houghton, MI, USA - PEATcosm2014_Bin17_60_metaG | ecosystem: Environmental > Terrestrial > Soil > Wetlands > Peat | place...
CATGCCGAGCGCCAGCGCTCGTTCGGCCGTCATGCGCTCGTGCCGTCCGACCAGGGCCATGCGCAGCACCGCTTCGAAGGGCATGCGACGGGCCAGCCCGATCAGCTCGTAGGCCGCCACCTGTCCCACCGAGACGTGGGTATCGAGGAAGGTCGCATCGGACGCCGCTAGCACGATGTCGGCATCGGCGACGAAGTGCAGGCCGCCGCCGACGCACATCCCGTTCACTGCCGCGATGACCGGCTTCCACACGTCGTTCTGCCAGGACGTCAAGCGCAGCTCGGCACGACGCGTGCGACCGGACTGCTTGCGCAGGGCATCGGGATCCCGGCTGAGCTGGACGACATCGAGACCGGTCTGGAACATGGCGCCCTCACCGGTGTTCACGATCACCCGGACATCGGGGTCCTGGTCCAACTCGCGCCAGGCCGCCTCCAACTCGTCGAGCATGACGGCGTCCATGGCGTTGCCCGCCTGCGGGCGATCGAAGATGAGCCATCCGACCGGTCCGTCGCGTTCGACCAGGAGCGTGGAGTAGGCACTCAACTGCGCGGCACCTCCCGCCACGGCAGCGATGCATACGGGTCCGGCTCGCGGGGCAAGCCGAGCACACGCTCGCCGAGGATGTTCTTGTTGATCTCGGTCGTCCCTCCCTCGATCGTGTTCGCCCGGCTGCGCAGCATTCCCCGGACCTCGTAGGGCAGCGAGGCCGCGTAGTCCCCCAGATCCCCCACCCACGCGGTGGCCCCCATGCCCATGACGGACGTGGCGGCAAGCTGGATACGCTGGTTCAGCTCACCCTGATGGACCTTGCCCACCGAGCTCTCGGGACCGGGAGGACGCCCGGCGCGGGCCCGGCTGCGCACCCGCTGGTTGGTCCATTCCCGGACACGCTCCTCGCAGTAGAGACGGACGATCTCGTCGCGGAGCACGGGATCCCCCCACCCAGCCGAACCCCCTTCGGCGCTCCGGCGCTTCGCCAACCGGATGAGATGACCGACACCCGAGCCTCCGATGCGGTCGACGCCACCCGACCCCGCGCCCGACACCATCTGGCGTTCCCCCGACAGGGTGGAGTTGGCGACCTTCCACCCGGCACCCACATCACCGACTCTGCACGCGTCGCGGACGCGGGCCGCGTTGAGGAACACCTCGTTGAAGTCGACCTCACCGCCCAGGTGGCGGAGCGGGCGAACCTCGACCCCCGGCTGGTGCAGATGGATGAGGAAGTACGTCAGCCCCTGGCGTTTGGGCACGTCGGCATCGGTGCGAGCGAGGAGCACGGCCCAGTCCGAGACGTGCGCCCACGTGGTCCAGACTTTCTGACCGGTGACGACCCAGTCATCGCCGTCACGCTCGGCCCTTGTGGCCAGGGACGCGAGGTCGGAACCGGCGCCGGGTTCGCTGAAGAGCTGGCACCAGGCCTCCTCGTTGCGAACGATCGGAGGGAGAAAACGAAGCCGCTGCTCCTCGGTCCCGTGCGCGAACAGGGCAGGAGCAGCCAAGTTGAGTCCGAGGGGGTTCAGGCGCCCGAGGTTGAACGGGCCGAGCTCCTGCTCCACGCGTCGGGCCGCATCCGGAGAGAGATCGAGCCCGCCGTAGGCGCGCGGCCAGGTGGCGGCCACCAGCCCCGATCTACCGAATACGGGGTACCACGCCTCGTACTCCGCCCTGGTCCTGACTTCTCGCACCGCAGCCGGTCCACCCCGACGGCCAGCTTCGACCCATGCCGCGGGTACCGCCGACGCGATCCAGCCCCGTACCGCCTCGACCACCTCGTCGACGCGGGCGTCCGGTGACACTGACAGGAGGTCCCCCGTGTCGTTGTTGATCGGAGCGGTGGCCGCGGGCGGCTCCGTCATCGGCTCATACGATCCGTCGCCGCAGCATGACGGGACCACATGTCACCATTCTGAGGTCGCCCACCTGGTCGACCCAACCTTCGGTCATTGCCCACAGCACCTCGGCCAAGCGTCCCCACACGTCAGATTGTATATTTTATCATGTCTCTCGTCCCCACGGCCGTGGATCGGCGTGTTCGCTGCACCGCAGGCGGAGCAACGGCGAGCCGAGTGCGAGAGCGAGAGCGCCGGCTGGGACGGCGAGGTCGCATAAGATATACGTATGCCATTGCCCGCTGACAGGTCCCGCGCCGGCGCCAAGGGCCGATCGAACGGAAGTCGTGAGGCAAAGATCGTCCGCACCCCGAGCGGGGAGCACATCGCGTCATACATTCGGAGATTGATCTTCGAGGGCGAGCTTCGCCCCGGCATGCGGGTTCCACAGGATGCAATTGCCGAGGAGCTGGGCGTGAGCCGGATACCTGTGCGCGAGGCGCTCATCGTGCTGGAGCGCGAGGGATGGGTCACGAATGAAATGCACCGCGGCGCCTTCATCAACACGCTCGATGAACCAACCGTTCACGATCATTACGAGTTGTTCGGATTGATCTACGGGTTTGCAGCGAAGCGCGCGTTGGCGCGTGCCACCGACGACCTCACCGAGCAACTCGGCGCCATACAGGCGCAATTCGCCCGGGCGTCAACGGCGGACGAGCACTACGACCTTTCGATCGCGTTTCACGGCCTGATCGTGAAGGGCGCGGCATCGCCCCGCATCAACGTGGCGCTTCGAGCGATGTCCGCACTGGTGCCCGGCAATTTCTTCGAGGAGGTTCCCGAGGCGGTGGAGGTGGAGAGTCGGGGGCTGTCCGCCATCACCCGGGCGATGAAGCAGGGCGACGGGGACAAAGCATCCGCCGAGTACGTCAAGATGATGCGGAACGTGGGAAACAAGGTGGCACAGCTCTTCCGGGAGCGCTCCCTGTTCGAGTCGGCGGAAGTCACGGCCTGACGGTCGAGAAGTCGAGCGCCCGCGCGACACGTGCCCGCCCTCCCGTCTCGCGGTGTCGCCATCGCCGGCGTCCACACAGCGAGACATACTCCGGACCTCATCAATGAGTGACAGTGGGTCCGCCATGAATGGCAAGGTCTACATCCACGAGTACATCGACATCATCGGGCACAACCGCGGGCGCTACATGTACCACATGACGGCGAACTGGAGCCCCACGGCACAGGAGGAGCGGCACCAGCTCTGTTACGGCGTGTGGGGTGTCGTGGGCAGTACCGGACGCTGGCCGCAGGTGGTCAACCTCTGGGAAGAGGACGGGTTCGACGGCCTGGCCCGGTCCTTCGGCCATGAACTGGGTCATCGCGATCTGCAGGATCCCAAGCTCGCCGCGTGGTGGGCGGCGGCGGCCGAGCTGAGGGCAGGAGGTGTGGATCGCCTGCTGGTGCCGGCGCCGTGGATGCCGACCATTGAGCAGGCCTGCGCGGACGGCATCCGAGGCGATGTGTACGCACACGAGCAGATTCGAGTGCCGAGAGGTAGCTCGGCACGCTACTTGGACTTCGTCCGGCGTGAGTCGATCCCGGTCATGCATGAGTTCGGCTGGAAGCTGGCCGGAGCATGGGAGACCGCTCTGATCGATGACAGCGAGTGCTTTCTGCTGTGGGCCGTCCCCACCTGGCAGGAGTGGGCGGACCGCGAGAAGGCACGGCGTAGCCACAAGGGACTCGTCGAGCTGGAAGCGCAGAACCTGGCATCGACGGAGCGCATGACCCGAATCCTGCTCGTGGAGGCGGCGCTGTCCCCCATGCGCCTGGGTCGCCAGCCGTCACGCACCGACCGAACCGAGGCCTGGGACGGCTGAAGCCGCTGCCTCAGCGGGCGTTGAGCTATCGACCCTGAGCGGGCACGTCACCGCCACGCTCTCCGGTCGCTGCCATTGCCACCAGTTCCCGGCGTAGCACCTTGCCCACCTCGCTCTTCGGCAACTCGTTCACCCGCCGGAACGCCACGGGGATCTTGTAGGCCACCAGGTGGTCCCGGCAGAGTCGATCAAGTTCCGTGTCCGGTGCGTCACCGACGAAGAAGGCCACCGGCACCTCCCCGAGGCGTTCGTCGGGTAGGCCCACGACCGCCACTTCGCTCACACCGGGAGAGAGGAGCAGGACCTCCTCGACCTGCCCTGGGAACACCTTGTTCCCGCCGCGGTTGATGACGTCGCCGACCCGACCTTCGATCCACACGAAGCCATCCCCGTCAATGCGGGCGAAGTCCCCGGTGCGGACATATCCCTCCGGATCCAGTCGATCATCGAGACTTTCGCCGTCTGCGTAGCCCGAGGCCATCCGCGGTGGCTTCACCAGCAACTCGCCAACGGTATCGGTGGGATTGACCGATCCGTCCTCTCCGACCACCTTTATCGCGACGCCGGGATGAGGTCGCCCCACCGCCCCGATCTTTTCGGGGTGATCCCGCGCATCGGCCGCCGTCCATCCGACGACCTCTCCGATCTCGGCCTGGCCGTAGCCATTGAGCACCGTGACGCCGAACTTGTCCGAGAACCGGCGGGCCGCGAGAGGCGAGAGCGGCGCGGTGATGCTCCTCACGTAGCGCAGGGGCATCAGATCGGTCACGCCGGGATCGTCGGTGAGCATCACCATGGCGGCAGGGGGCAAGACGGTGGAGCGAATGGAGAAGCGGCCGACGAGCGTGGCGAACTCCGACGTGCTGAACCGGTCCATGAGGACGAGCGAAGCTCCGGCCCGCAGTCCGAACAGGACGTTGTAGATGCCGGCGTTGAGCGCCAGGGACACCGGTACCAGGTTCGGCGAGGGCGGACGCGCCGGATCGGCGGGGCGGCCCCGCAGCGGACCGAGGACCCGGTCGAGCAGCTCGAGGTACCCGGTGTGCGTCTGGAGGATGGGCCTCGGTTGCCCCGTTGTTCCCGACGTCCAGGTGACGAAGGCCGTATCGGGCTCGTAGCGGATGGGCGGCACGCCAGAGGGGCGTACGCCAGCAGTGTCGATCACGGCGGCGGGGGCGGTGGATGCGAGAATGTGGTCGAGCTCGGCCTGAGGTTGTCGTAGGTTCGCGGGCACGAACACCGCGCCGGCCAGCCAGACCCCGAACATCGCGAAGACGAATTCGGGTCCGTTGGGCAGCTGAACCACCACCGCCTGGCGGGGCTCGATCCCTTCGGACGCAAGCTGTGCGCTGATGCGGGCGGCCTCGACACGCGCGGTGCCCGCCGTGACGGTCCGGTCCACGGTGCTGATGAGGTCATCACCATCCGAGAAGGGGTGGGTGGTCAACAAGTCCGCCAGATTGCCCGTGGTCCCCGTCATGAGCCGGGCGCTCCGCCTGACGACGGCCCGCGACGAGCGGCTCGTGCACCCACACCAGGGAACCAGATGGTCAGAGAGTGGGTGAGCGGCTCAGACACCAGGACATCCTTTCCAAGGGCTTCTGGCCGCCCCGTCCCTCCGGCCGGCGACAATCGTATACTTTATATTTGTCAGGTCCCCGCCACCGACGGGGTCACGACTTGGGGGTGCGGTGCGGGAGCGGCATCCTGCATTCGAGAGTCAGGAGTTCCACGATGGCAGACAGTGCAAGCGGATGGTCGGGGTCTCCGGACCCGATAAAGATCGGCTGGCTTGGTTCAGCGCTCGACGGTCCTGAGGGGGGCTACAACAAGATCCACCGGATGGCCTTCGATGAAGCGCTCGAGCAGGGCTTGCTCGATCGTCCCGTCGAGTTCGTGCTCCACGCGGAAAACGGCTTGCCGCGAGGCTCGGCTCGCAATACCGCGGACGGATTCAAGTACCTCGTCGATCAAGGCTGTATCGGCATTGCTGGTGCCTATAGCTCTGACAACGCGATCATCGCCGCCCCGCTCGCCAACGAACTCGAGGTACCCCTCATCAGCTGGGCCGGTACCGAGCGACTGGCCGGCGACTACTGCTTTCGACTCGGCAACGGGGACTGCGGCGGTGATGCCGCTCTGTGCGTCGCCTGGCTGGTGCGCCACGGATATGAGCGTGTTGCTGTGTTGAGTGAGGTCTCACCCAATGGCGAAGAGTATTTCCGCTTCTTCCGGCAGGAATGCCGCAGGCACGATCTGAAGATCGTCTCGCTGGAGACAGTCAGCCAGCAGCCGGCGAATCTGACGGAGAACCTCGACAACCTGCGGCAATCGAAGCCGGATGCCCTGTGCTACATGGGCTACGGCATGCTGGCGGCCCAGGGCCTCCTGCGCAAGGCCCTGGACGAGTTGGCGTGGGATCCCCCGCGGATCATGGGTACCGCCTTCATGTTCTATCTGATGGGCTTGGAGAAGTTCGAGGGGTGGGTGGGAATCGATCAATTCGATCCGAACAATCCACTCGTCGAGGGTTTTCATCGTCGGTTTGTGGAGCGCCACGGGGTGGACCCCCCGATGTGGCCCAACGCCATCCCCGTCCTGGCGTACGACACTGCACGCGTGCTGGCTGAGGGCCTGTTCCGCGCACCCACACTCTCGGGGCCCGGGCTCAAAGACGGGCTCGAGAGGATCCGGTTCATGCCCAGCAGCACGGGCGGACCACGCACGCACATTGCTGCCGCACCTCACGAGCACGGAATGTTCCGAGGAGATTGGCTGCTTTACGGTCGGGTGCGCGACGCAAAGCTCGAGTTCGAAGGCCTCTTTGAGCCGGCGGAGTAGGAGGGGGTCGCCATGCACGCCGACGATCTGATCATGGTCAGTGTGGACGACCATCTGGTCGAGCCGCCCGACCTCTTCGAGGGCCGACTGCCTGCCAAGTTTCAGGACAGGGCGCCCAGTGTCAAGCGGCTCCCCGACGGCAGCGACGTCTGGGAGTTCAACGGGCACACCATCCCCAACATCGGGTTGAACGCCGTGGCAGGTCGGCCTCGGGAGGAATATGGCATCGAGCCCACGGCCTTCGACGAGATGCGGCCCGGATGCTTCGACGTCCATGAGCGCATCAAGGACATGAACGCGGGGGGTGTCCTCGGCTCCATGAATTTTCCGTCCTTCCCCGGCTTCAGCGCGCGGCTCTTCGCTGCCTGTCGTGACAAGGACCTGGCACTCGCTGTCCTACGTGCCTACAACGATTGGCACATCGAAGAGTGGTGCGGCTCGTACCCCGGACGCTTCATCCCGATGGCCCTGCCGGTGCTCTGGGACGCCGAGCTTTGCGCGAATGAAGTGCGGCGAGTGGCTGCCAAGGGCTGCCACTCCCTCACCTTCACCGAGAACCCTTCCGCCCTCGGGTATCCGAGCTTTCATGACGCCTGGTGGGATCCGCTCTGGAACTCGCTGTGCGACGAACAATTCGTATTGTCGATTCATCTCGGCTCGTCGGGGCAGCTTGCCCTCACATCTCCGGATGCGCCCGTTGACGTGATGATCACCCTGCAGCCGATGAACATCTGCAGTGCTGCATCCGATCTGCTGTGGTCTCGCGTGATCAAGACGTTTCCCGACATCCGCATCGCCCTCTCGGAGGGTGGGACCGGTTGGATTCCCTACTTCCTCGATCGGGTGGACCGTACCTACGAGATGCACCACAAGTGGACGGGGCAGGACTTCGGCGGAAAGTTGCCCAGCGAAGTGTTCCGCGAGCACTTCCTGACCTGTTTCATTTCGGATCCGGTCGGGGTCCAGCTTCGACACCAGATCGGGATCGACAACATCGCGTGGGAGTGCGACTACCCTCACTCCGATTCTTCATGGCCAAATGCTCCTGAAGAGTTGGCTCGCGTGGCGTCCGGGGTACCGGATGACGAATTGGAGAAGATCACCTGGGCAAATGCGTGCCGTTGGTACTCCTTTGACCCGCTGGCTCATCGGTCACGGGAGCGATGCACGGTGAGCGCGCTGCGGGCTGAAGCGGTCGGACACGACGTGTCCATCCGCTCCTACGATCGAGGTCGCTTCGAGCGAACGGGTAAAGGCGTGGACCTGGCAGAGATAGCGGCCAAGGCCACGGCTTAGGGGTTCACCCGCGGTGCCATCAGCGGGAGGTCGAGCCCGAGCAACTCGATGGCATTCCCCCGCGCCAAGCGGTTGACGATTTCTTGAGACCTGTGGCCGAACTGCTCGGCCGCCGCCTCCACGGAGTGGGGCCACGTGCCATCCTGATGGGGATAGTCGGTCTCGAAAACCACATTGCGGGGGCCAACGCGGTCGAGGAGCTCTATGCCGACCGCGTCTTTGAAGAAACAACTGAAGATCTGTCGGTAGTAGTACGTGGAGGGTGGCTCCGGACAGTACAACTGGGAGTTGCTCCACCCTCGATGCGTCAGCCACACGTCATCCGCCCGTTCGAGCAGGTACGGGATCCAGCCGATCTGACACTCTGCGAAGAGCAGCTTGAGCTGCGGGAAGCGCTCGAGAACACCGGAGAACATGAAGTCGGACATCCCCCCGATGCTGTTCCCGAAGAGGATGGTCGCTCGCACCGCATCGGGTGCGTCGGGCGATGTCTGGGGGGTCTTGGTGCCCGAACCCACGTGCATGCAGATCACGGTCCCGCTCTCCTGGCAGACCCGGAACAACGGGTCCCAATAGCCCGAATAGATGCTCGGTAGACCCAGGAAGGTCGGAAGCTCGCTGAAAGCCACCGCCCGCACACCGCGCGCTGCGTTGCGCATGACTTCGGCAACCGCGAGGTCGATGTCCCAGAGCGGGATGAGGCACAGCGGGAGCAGCCGACCGTCGCTCGGTCCGCACCACTCCTCTACCATCCAGTCGTTGTAGGCCTCAACGCACAGCCTGGCGAGTGTGCGGTCCTTTCCCCACAGAAATTGCTGTCCACAGAATCTGGGGTAGTTGGGAAAGCAGAGCTGGGCCTGCACTCCGTTGACGCTCATGTCCTCGAGGCGCGCCTTCGGTTGCCAGCAGCCAGGTCGCATCTCGTCGTAGGTGACGCCCTTGAGCAACACCTCGTCCGCCGGGAAGCCAGCCGCCGCGATGGTGCGCTTGACCGAAGCCCGGTGGTCTTCGTAGCACCACCACGCAACAGCGGGTCCGTCGGTCCCGGGAGCCTCGACGTACGAGGCACCCTCGAGCCTCGGCACCCCCCCGGGCATGTACTCGATGCGGGGACCCGAATCGCGTAAGTGGACTGGTAGGCGGCTGCACCATACGTCCGGCGGCTCGACGACGTGCGCATCGAGGTCCACGATCCAGGGGATCTTGGCGACGTCTGCTTCGGGCACCGTGGTCATACCATATATTATATCCAATCGTTGCGGGGACAGCCCCGGGACGCACGTGGCGCCGCTCCGGGCAGGTGAGTGCCCTGGCGAGAGCGATCTAGACTCGAATGGGCAAGCGCAGATAGCCACGCACGGTGCTGGTATGGAGCGGGACCGAGCGTTCCTTGTCCACCGTCCAACCCTTGTAGCGCTTGAACGTTTCTTCGAGCGCAATTTTGCCTTCCATGCGGGCCAACGCGGCACCGAGACAGAAGTGGATCCCGTATCCGAATGCAACGTGCAACCGGAAGCTCCGGCGAATGTCGAACCGATCTGCTTCGGGATAGACACGCTCGTCGCGACCCGCTGAGCCGGTCAGCAGGAGGACCTTCGAATTCGCCGGGATGCGTTTCCCATGGAGTTCGACGTCCTCGGTGAGCCACCGACCTTGCACGGGTGACGGAGCCTCGTAACGGAGGAGCTCCTCGATGGCATTGGGTATCAGATCCGGATTTTGCGCCAGAGCTGTCAGCTGCTCAGGATGGTCCGCCAGGATGAGCCCGGCCCAACCCAGCAAGCGGGCCACGGTCTCCGTGCCGGCGCTGACGAGCAGGATACCGAACGCCGTGCATTCCGAATCGGTGAGGCGCCGTCGGACGCCGTCATTGCCGACGATCTCGGATCGCACGAGGTCGGTCAGCATGTCGTCCCGCGGTATGCGTTGCCGCTCCTCGATCTGTTGACCGATGTAGTTGTACAGCCACGCCCCAGACTCCAGGGACGCCTCATTGGCCATGCCAACGCCGGGTTCCAGGTGGAACAAACCGTCGATGTGGTGGCGGACGTCTTCACGGTCCGACGGCGGGACGCCGAGCAGCGTGGCAATGACCGTGGCCGGGAGACGGGCGCCGAAGTCCTGCACGTAGTCGAAGCCTTCCCGGCCCTGCTGAATATCGAGGAGACCTGCGCAGAGCGTTCGGATTTCGTCCTCGAGCTCTGCGACCCGGCGCGGCGTGAAGGCCTTCGACACCAAACGGCGCAGGGCGGTGTGCTCCGGTGGGTCGAGGAAGATCATCATGCCCTCGCTCTGGGCCTCCTCGGTCATGGCTTCCAAGACGGTGGAATGCGCCGAGCTGTATCGCTGCGGGTCCCGGTGGGCTCGCTCGACATCCTCGAACCGACTCAGGGCCCAAAAGTCGTATTCCTCGTTGTAGTACGCCGGCGCCTCGTCGCGGAGGCGCTTCCACACCACATGCGGGTCATCCTTGAGCGATTCGTCGAACGGGTCCCACTGCAGGTCGTCAGGTTGACCGGGGATTCTGCTCATTCTCACCACGACTCCCATAATAGAACCAGGTTTCGATGGACCAGAACCTATGACATTATCGGGTTTTCCGCTGACTACTAGACTCGACTTCTAGTGATCGGGCGACAGCCCGGAACGAGGGCGTCGCATCAGAGGACAGGCTGAGATGGCAGAACCGGTATCGCCGAACGTATTGACCGAAGACCAACGTGCACGCCGTCAGCGCATCATTGATGCGGGTCTCGTGCTCCTGGAGCACAACGAGTACGAGCGCATTCAGATCAAGGACGTGGCCGAGGAAGCCGACGTCGCTCTCGGGACGCTGTACCACTACTTCTCGTCAAAGGAGCATCTCTTCGCAGAGGTGCTGGTCAAGTGGGCCGCGACGCTGAGGTCGAGCCTGACACGTCATCCCCCACAGGGTCAGACGCCGCGGGAGAAGCTCACCGACGCACTCCACCGTTCGGTGCGGGCTTTCCAGCACCAGCCCCAATTGGCCCGGCTCATCGCGTCACTCGAGCTGTCGTCGGACCCTTTCGCCACTGAGATCCTCGAAAGGCTGGACCAGACGACGACAGGCGTGTACATGGAGTTGCTGGAGGATCTCGAGCCCGGCCGGGCACGGACGATCGTCCGGACGATGGATGCCGTTCTCGACAGCCAGTTGCGTTCATGGTCTGCAGGCCGTATGCCGATCACGGGCGTGTACGACCACCTGAGCGAGAGCATCGACCTCATTTTCCGAGACGGCCCTGAGGCCCCGGCCGATCAGGTCCAGCCCCGCCGAGAGGCCGCCGAAGTGAGACAGGTCCTTTGAACGCGATGCGGACACAGCTGTCGCCGACGTTCTGGGATCTCGTCGTCCGGGCCGTCGAGGAGAGACCGGAGGCACCGGTCGCGTCGGACGATCACGGCAGGTCGTTGACCCGAACCCAGATCCACGACGCAGCCGAGGCATCTGCCGCCGCGCTCTCAGCCCGCGGAGTCGGGATGGGAACGGTCGTGTCCTGGCAACTGCCGACGTCGATCGAGGCTGCCGTGCTCCTCCTCGCATTGGCCCGGATCGGCGCGGTGCAGAACCCGTTGATCCCCATTCTGCGCGAGCGGGAGGTGGCGTTCATCACCCGACAGGTCGGCACCGAGTACTTGATCGTGCCGGAGGAGTGGCGTGGCTTCCGGCACGGGGCAATGGCGCGGGAGCTCGCACGGACCGCCGGCTTTGCCGTGATGGAGGTCGACCTCGACGACCTGGGAGCCCCGGGATCCCGCCACGGGCTCAGGCTGCCGACAGCAGACCCGGACGCGCTCGCGCCGCCAGCGTCAGTCGACGGGCCCCGTTGGATCTATTACTCATCGGGCACGACCGCCGATCCCAAGGGCGCCCGCCACACCGACGCCAGCATCATGGCCTCGGCCAACGCCTTGCTCGAACTGATGGGATTGGGCGAGAAGGACGTCTATCCGATCCCCTGGCCCCTCACGCACATCGGCGGCGCTTCGGTCCTCGCCGCGAGCCTCCGCGGTGGAGTCCATCTCGTCCTCTTCGACACCTTCGACCCCGCGACGACGCCCGGCCGGATGGCTCAATACGAGCCGACGGTGCTGGGCACCGCTGTCCCGTTCTTCCGGGCCTACCTGGACGCCGCCCGCGCGGCCGGTGACCAGCCGCTCTTCCCCTCCTTGAGGTTCGGGTGTTTCGGGGGCGCCCCCGTCCCCACCGAGATCCACGATGAGATGCGATCCATGTTCGACGTACCCCTGGTGGGCAGCTGGGGTCTCACCGAGTTCCCGAACGCCACGTCGGCAGCCCCGACTGACGCCACCGAGATCGTCTCGACGTCCGTCGGTCGTCCGGCGTCGGGTGTCTCGGTGCGCGCCGTGGATCCTGGGGGCAATGTCTGCGGCCCCGGGCAAGAGGGCGAGCTCCAACTTCGCGGTCCGCAGAGCTTCTCCGGCTACGTCGATGCGACCCTCGACGAGGATTCGATCGATGCCGGCGGATGGTTCCACACCGGGGACCTCGGGACGATCGATGCGGCCGGAAACGTCCGCATCACTGGTCGCGTCAAGGACATCATCATCCGCAACGCTGAGAACATCTCGGTCGTCGAGGTCGAGGAGATGCTCTACCGCCATCCCGGCGTCGCTGATGCGGCGGTGTTCGGACTACCCGACCCTCGCACGGGAGAACGAGTCGTGGCCGTCGTCGTTCTTCGGGATGGACGCGAGGTCGGGCTGACCGACATCCGCGAGCACTGCCGCCTTCAGGGCCTCGCCGTGCAGAAGTGCCCCGAGCAGTTGGAAGTCGTCGACGCGCTGCCGAGGAACGCGATGGGCAAGGTCCTCAAACAGGAACTGCGATCGCGACTGACCTCGCCTCGGTGAGGGACGCCGGCGTGCCCGCGACTCCTCGGCCTGCTCCCTCGCCTGTTACCGCAGCCTCCACTCTCTTCGCTTCTGCTGGGCGAAGAGCTCCTGACCCTCCCGCAGCGCCCGGGCGCTCGTGCCCAGCTGGAGGAAGACGTTTCCCAGCCCAAGAGCTTGTTCCGGCGAAAGGCTCCTCGCTGCCCACAACGTCCGCAGAGTCGCCTGAACGCTCGTCGGCGGTTGTGACGCGATGACCTCCGCGAGCGATCGGCTGGTTTCGAGCAGCTCCTCCGCCGCGACCACTTCACACACCAGGCCCGCCTCACGGGCCGTCCGCGCCGAGAGGCGCTCATGAACCCCCACGAGGCTCATTCGCACCAGGTCCCCGAACGCCATCCTGCCGGTCAGCAGGATGGGCTCGTATGAGGCCGTCATCCCGTAGGTCACGTGTGGGTCGAAGAAGGTAGCGCTCGCCGCCGCGATGATGATGTCGCTCTCGCCCAGGAGGTAGAACCCACCACCACATGCCATGCCATTCACCGCAGCAATGACGGGCTTCCACAACCCCTGGCTCTTCGGTCCGATCCTTTGTCCCGGGTCGTCGTAGGTGAAAGGGTCGAATTCTTCGTCAGTCGGAATATCGCCACGATCGATGCCCGTACAGAACGCCTGGTTCCCCGCGCCTGTCAGCACAACGACCCTCACCTCGTCGTCGACACGAATGTGACGCCACAGGCCTGCGAGCTCAGTTTGCATCCGCTCGTTGAACGCGTTGTGCACCTCGGGCCGGTTCAGCGTCACATGGGCGACGTGGTCACGAACGGCATAGGTGACGGTACTGAGATCATCAGGGATGACCAGGCTGCTCATCGGCTGAACATATCAAACGCCGCCATCATCGACGCTCCTTAGGAACGCCTTCTTCATCGTCCATGACGCAATACCGGACACGTGATGGGCTGCGGCGGCGCGTGGTGGGAGCTCACGATGTGCACATTCACGGCCGTGCCGTCCATCACACTGCTAATATAATATACGAACCCTCCTTCTTTTCTCCGTCGGCGACCGGGGTGCCCGTTGACATGGGCCTCCGAAACTCTCATGAGCACGAAGGGAAGCCCGAAACAATGATCGACCCGGTGACGACGGCCGACGGTGCCGGCGTGGTGGATGCTGGCGAACATGTCGATGTCAGCCAACTCTTCCGTCTGGACGGACGGGTAGCCCTGATCACCGGTGGCACCCGCGGTATCGGGCGGGCCATCGCCGAAGGTTTCGGTCAGGCCGGTGCTCGCGTGGTCGTCGCGAGCCGAAAGCCCGAGGCGTGCGCGGCCACCGAGGAAGAGCTGCGTTCGACAGGCATCGACGCGGCAGGTATCGCATGCCATATGGGCTCACTGGAGGATGTGCGTGCCCTCGTGGCTGCCACCGCGGAACGATTCGGGGCGATCGATGTCGTCGTCAACAACGCGGCCAATGCCCTTTCCGAGCCCATCGGCAACTTCACCGAGGCGGGCGTCACCAAATCGATCGACGTCAATGTCAAGGGACCCATCTTCCTGGTCCAAGAGAGTCTTCCCTACCTCCGGGAATCGCACCATGCGTCCGTGATCAACGTCGTATCGGCGGGCGCCTGGCTGTTCTCCGCGACCGTCGCCCACTACGCCGCAGCAAAGGCCGCCATGGTCGCGTACACCAAGGCGCTCGCCGCCGGCCTGGCCTCGGACGGCATCCGGGTGAACGCCCTCGCCCCGGGTGCTGTCGACACGGACATGGTGCGCGCTACTGGACCGGCAGCCACCGCCCACATGGCCGGGGCGTGCCTGTTGCGGAGAGTGGCGAACGCCCACGAGATGGTAGGGCCCGCCCTCTTCCTCGCCTCCGATGCGTCGAGCTACGTGACGGGCACCGTGGTCCACGCGGATGGTGGTCTCGTCACCCGCTGACGTTGCACTCCTCGCCGGTTTCAGGTGAAGTCGGAGCCGCCGTCCACGTTCACATCAGCTCCCGTCATGTAGCTGTTCGTGCGTGAGCCCAGGAAGGCGATGACGGGCCCGATCTCGGCCGGGCTCCCGGCCCGTCCGAGGAACGCCGGATGCCCGAAGTCCTCCGCGATGACACGCATGGCATCGGTCAGGCTCTCGGGGTCAACGCCCCGTTCGGGTGGAAGCGACCGCAGGTACCCCTGCATCCCTTCCGAGAGGAACGACCCGGGCGAGACCGTGTTCACGAGGATGCCGTCGGGAGCCAGCGCCTGGGACAGGTTCTTGGTCAGACTGCTGAGGGCCGCCTTCGCTGCCGTGTACGCCACGAGGTCCGGGCTCTGCCGCCGGGTGGAGTGGGCCGAGACGTTCACGATCCTCGAGAACGACCCACGGCGGAGCATCGGTAGTGCGCGGCGAACCGTGCGAACCGCGCTCAGCACCCCGATGTCGAACGTGGCCCGCCATTCCTCGTCGTCGAGGCCCTCGAAGGCACCGATCCCGACCTCGACCGGTCCCGCCGCGTTCACGAGCACCTCGAGCGCGTCCCAGCGCTCGCCGAGACGGTCGATGGCTGCATTGACCTCAGCCAGGCTCGTCAGGTCCGCCACCAACGCGATGCTCTCGGGGCTCCCGGCGGAGCTCAGCGCGGCAACGGTGTCATCGAGCGCAGCACTGGCGCGGGCGAGTACCGCCACCCGGGCGCCCTCCCGGGCAAAGGTCTCTGCGGCGGCCCGACCCATGCCCCGCGAGCCGCCCACCACCAGCACCCGCGCGTCCGAAAGCCCGAGATCCATTCGCCCCTCTCCTTCGCTGGGCCGTGTGCTCCGCGGCGCCACCAGTGCCTTGGAATCCTAGGTCTGTCGAATCGTGGAGAGTCGGGACTGATCCGGCTCGCGCCACACCCATCGGCCAAGCGTTCTGTGCATCGAACGATGCCGGTGAGATCCCCGAATCAGCTGAGACGTCGGGGGGGTGGACCCAGTGGCCGGCCGGTCGCCGTACATCAGTCCTCTGTCATCGGGGCAGGCAAGCCCTCCTGCAAGATTCCCGAGAACAGCTCTCCGGTAGCTTTACCCAATGGCAATGCCAGGGCCGCCGCAGCTTGGCCGTGGCGTCGTCGTGCTGCCCGGCGTGGCCCCGCCCGAGCCTTGGGAGAACTGTCCTCGTCTTCGCATAGGACACGAGACCCTGACCGACCCGGTCGCCGCGCTGGAGACACTGTTTCTGGCATGGTTCGAGCGCCGGCCCGTGGTCGTGGAGTTGGCCGCCGACCCGAAGGCGCTACGGGAGCCCGAGGTGTGTCACCGGCCGGTGTATGACCTCAGCCCCCGTTTCGAGTTCTCGCGGGAACGCCTTCAGTTCCTCGTCTGGGCGAACAACTATGACGCCCGGACCGGAGACCCGGTCTGGTGGCACGGACGCAAGGCCGCCAGGAGCTTCGGTGATGACGGCGTCAGAGAGACTGGACCGGCTGACATCGTGCTGGGTGACGGAACACCGCTCTACGTCGACGGGGGACCCTTCGCTCCCCCGCCGCTCCCCGGTGGCATCGGCCTGGTGCATCGCTGGAACACGGAAGCGGGATCCCTCTCAGCCGTCGCCTACCACCAGCCCCAGGCCGACCTGGCCCCGGACCAGCTGGCGGCCGTCGGCCATCCAACCGGTGGCGCCAGGGTCATCGCCCCGGCGGGTTCGGGAAAGACTCGGGTCCTCACCGAGCGCCTCCGCCACATGATCGAGGGCAGTGGTGTGGAGCCGACCACGGTGACCGCGCTCGCATTCAATACGAAGGCGGCTGGTGAGATGCGCGAGCGGTCCGGCGATCTCGTGACGGCTCGAGGACCGCACATCCGGACGCTCAACAGCGTGGGTCTGTGGATCTGCAACGAGTACGGAGGCCGAGGCCGGTTGAGCGTCTACGAGGAGCCCCAGGTGCGGGACCTCGTGCAGGTCGTCTTCGAGGTCCGTCGCCAGGCCAACACCGACACCGTCCTTCCCTACATCGACGCGCTTTCCGCGGTCCGCCTCGGACTGTCCTCGCCGGCGACCGTCGAGGAGGAGATCCCGGACGCCCGTGGTCTCGCCTCCGGGTTCGACACGTACCGAAAGGCACTGTGCGAGGCGGGTGCGCTCGATTTCGACGAACAGATCTACCGGTCGATCGAGATCCTGCTCTCTGAGCCGGAGGCTCGGGCCTCCGCCCAGAGGCGCTGCCGGCACCTCCTCGTGGACGAGTTCCAGGACCTCAACGCCGCCCACATGTTGCTGATCCGCCTCCTGTGTGCCCCGACCTACAGCTGCTTCGGTGTCGGAGACGACGACCAGGTCATCTACGGGTACGCGGGCGCGACGCCCGAGTACCTCATCGACTTCGGGGAGTACTTTCCCGGAGCGCACGGGTACGCGCTGGAGGTCAATTACCGGTGTCCGCCCCAGGTCGTCACCGCTGCGAGCAACGTGCTGTCGTACAATCGCCAGCGGATACCCAAGACGATCAGCACACCCGCAGGGCGTAGCGACACGCTCGCCGACTTCGACCCGCCCGTCCGGGGGCGAGGGTCGGTCTCGGTCGTGAGCTCGCCAGCTGAGGAGCTCCCGCAGACAGCCGTCGCCGCGATCTCGGCGTGGAGAGTCGGCGGGGTCGAGGACACCGAGATCGCCGTCCTGTCGAGGGTCAACTCGACACTGCTCCCGGTCCAAATCGCTCTCACAGAGGCGGGAATCCCTTGCACTACCCCCCTCGGCCCGAACGTGCTTCAGCGAACTGGAATCCGCACCGCGCTCGCATATCTGCGGATGGGCCTGGCTCCGGGGCAGATCCGCCGCGACGACCTCGTACAGACCATCCGGCGACCTTCTCGAGGCATCGCACCCAATGTCGTGACCATGCTCTCCGAACGGAGCGTGACGTCCGCTGCCGATATTCGGCGCCTGGCCAATCGCCTCTCGGGACGGGACGTTCCCAAGCTGTTGGATTACGCAGACTCAGTCGAGTCCGTCGTCGTGGCGTGCCGGGACTCCGCGGCGACCGCGTTGCGGGCCATTCGAGTGCAGGTGGGCCTCGGAGAGACGATGGACGTGTTGGACTCGTCCCGGCGAGAGGCAGACAGATCGACGCACGCCGACGACCTCCTCGCCCTCGAGTCGGTGGCGGCCCTCCACCCGGATGTTGTCACCTTCGAGACGTGGCTCCGCGGCGTGCTCGAGCGGCCACAAGCTGACGGGCCGGCCGTGCACCTCTCGACGATCCACAAGATCAAGGGCTGGGAGTGGGGCCACGTCGTCCTCTACGGCGCTTCTCGGGGGCTTCTCCCCCACCGTCTGAGCGACGACGAGGAGGGCGAACGGCGCGTCTTCCATGTGGCGCTGACTCGAGCGATCCGCCAGGTGCTCGTTCTGGCCGACGCCGATGAGCCGTCTCCCTTCGTGTCCGAGATCGATGGCAGCCGGCCCCATAGCCCGATATCACCCGCCTCCGGGGCGAGCCGCAGTCCGGAGGCTGCGGCCCATGTTCGGTCGGCTCACGCCCACGGCACACATCGAGATCGCCCGGAGGCGAGCCGAGCTGGACCACATCGCAACGGGCGCGGCTTCTCACGACCCGTCGCAGTCACCCCGGCCGTGGTCGCGGATATCGGCCTCATGATCGAGTACGGGGGCCATTCCGGAGCAGTGGTCGACCTCACCGACCGAGCGGCCGTGATCCGGGTAGGCAGCGCCCAACTCAAGGTGCCCTTCGGCTCTGACGTGCGCGTGGACGGGCTGACCGTCATGCTTGGTGCCCCGAGCGGGGATGCCGGACTTGAGCGGTCGACCCTGGCATGTGAGAACGCTCTTCGAGAGTGGCGCTCCGAGGCGGCGAAACGAGGTGCAGTGCCGGCCTACGTCGTGCTGAATGACAGCGAACTGGTCGGTATCGCAGCCCGCCGGCCCGCGACGCTCGCCGAATTGTCAAGGTGCAAGGGCATGGGACCCATACGACTCGAGCGTTGGGGTGATGAGCTTCTGGCCATTCTGAACAACGTGGACAGTGACCGTAACTTAGGAACCCAGTATTGAGTTGAAGTTCGGCACCCCTTTCGCGTCAGCGAGCGCACCGCCCAGCTCCCTTCGCCATGTGCTTCAACGCTGGCGGCGGCGATCACAAGATCGCGGTTGGTTTCGTGCTCGGACTGGATCATTTGGACGAGGTCCGTCCACTTCTGTACTTCGGGAGTGGATAGAAAGCGATAAGGACCGCAGTTGCGCTGGACCAAGAAGCCGTCCTTGTTTGCCCTACGACCAACACCCGGCTCCGGGCGAGCTTGTCTCGGATCTGACTTGGGATTTAGAGGATCGGCTGTCCGACCACGCGGTGCTGCGTGATCCACGATCCGGATGGTCCGCACAGCGTGCGAGCTCGCTGCAGCCGACGGTGGAACAGCTGGACCAGTTCGGCGTCTCGACGACCATTGTCGGACAGTACGAACTGCTCGAGCTCGATTTCGCCTCCTCCCAGCTTCGCGGTCGGCGACCGAGCAGTTGGTGCACATCGTCAAGGTCGGCACTCACTCACCACGGCGGCGCCCAGCTCGTCGATGCGTCGCGCTCGAATCGGCGGCAGCGGACGACAATCCTTTGCACGGAATACTCGTCCATCTCCACCACCCCGACAGGGTGACCCCTCATGGCGTTGTGGTCGTGAGTGAGGAGTTCCTCGGGCGTGTGGGTGAGTACGTCGATCCCCTGCGAGGCACGCTGATCCTTCATTTGCTCCCCTTTGAGCGGCTCTGGTACTTCGCCACTACTGGCTAGTCGGAATTCGGCAAATCGATCAAACCCGCTGCGATCTCTCCGGGTCTCAGTGACCCTCGCGGCCAGCCTCGACATGCGGATCCTCGCCTTCGACAGGTCGCCACTTCGGCACTTCACCTTGGATCCGAACGTCATTACCAGCGAATTCCCTGACAAAAGGCGAAAGGGGTCAGGCAGAAGTCACCCGCTCTGCTACAGGCTCTCCCAGCCGGGGCTGGCCACCGACGTTGGCGCGGGGGACTCATGAACCGCGTCCCCGTCCCCATCGCCACCTTGCGGTCCCTGACCATCGGGCCGATGCGTGGCGACGAACGCAGTCGTGCGGAGAGGGATCTCCTTGATGAACCAGCTCAGGATGAAGCCCACGACGACAAAGGGCACAGCGACCAAGAAGGCCGTCTCGACCGAGTGACTGAAGGCACTGATGACGAAGGTGCGCTGGACGGCGGGAAGATGGTCGATCTGGGCCGGGTTCGCCGTCACATTCGAGCCGCTGACCAGTTTCAGCTCGGCCGACGTCGCGTGCAGTTTGAGTTGTGAGATCAGGCGGTTGGCGAAGACGGCACCGAGGACGGCCACCCCAAAAGCTCCCCCGATGGTCCGGAAGAACGTCGAAGTTGCCGTGGCCACACCCAGAGCGGAGTACGGCACCGCGTTCTGCACGGCGACGACCAGCACCTGCATGACCAGGCCTATGCCGAGTCCGGTGATGAACATGAAGACGGCCACTTCCCCGTAGGCGGTATGCGGTCCGAGCTGGGTGAGCGCGAGCAGGCCGAGGGAGAGGACGCCCGTGCCCACGATCGGGAACACCTTGTAACGCCCTGTGCGGGTCACGATGCGGCCGCTGGAGATGAAGGTGAGCAGCATCCCGCCGATCATGGGCAAGAGCTCGAGGCCCGAAAGGGTCGGCGAGGCTCCGTGCACGATCTGGAGGTACAGCGGCAGGTAGATGATGGCCCCGAACATGGCGAATCCGATGATGAACCCAACAGCCGAGGTGACGGTGAAGGTCCGGTTCTTGAAGAGCCAGAGCGGGATGATGGGCTCGGAAGCCCTCGTCTCAATGAAGCAGAAGATGCCCAGCGACACTAGAGCGACCAGTCCGACTCCGATGATGACGGGCGAGCCCCAGGCATATTCGGAGCCGGCCCAGGTGGTGAGCAAGATGATGCACGTGACGCCGACGGAGAGGAAGGCGGTTCCGGCCCAGTCGATCTTGTGCGGTACCCGCTTGACCGGCAGGTGGAGCACAGCGGCCACCACGAACAGGGCCACGATGCCGATCGGCAAATTGATGTAGAAGATCCAGCGCCACGACAGGTGCTCGGTGAAGAAGCCGCCGAGCAGCGGACCCGCCACGTTGGTGACGCCGAAGACGACGCCGAAGTAGCCCATGTACTTGCCCCGCTGCCGGGCCGAGACGACGTCGCCCATGATGGCCTGGGACCCGACCATCAGCCCGCCGGCCCCGATCCCCTGGATCGCCCGGAAAGCGATGAGCTCGGCCATGGACTGGGACAGCCCGGACAGCACGGAGCCGACCAGGAAGATCACGATGGCCAGCTGGAAGAGCGCTTTGCGGCCGTAGAGGTCGCCCAGTTTTCCCCACAGTGGCGTAGAGATGCAGGTGGTCAGGAGATAGGCCGTCACTACCCAGGACAAATGGTTGAGCCCGTGCAGGTCGCCGGCGATGGTGGGCAGTGCCGTCGCCACGATGGTCTGGTCGAGGGCGGCCAGGGCCATCCCCATCATGAGAGCGCCCAGGATCACCAAGATCCGGCGGTGCTCGGCGCCGGCGGCCTCCTCGTCGACCGGGGACACCGTCAGCTCAGTCACGGGCGTCGTCCAGGTCTCGCTCAAGGCTCTCCGCGAAACGACTGAGCAGGTCGGCCAGAGCGGACAGGTCGTCGTCGCGCCAATCGTGCAAGAGCTGCTCGAGCCAGGCCCTGCGGGCCCGCCGCACCCGGTCGATGGTCCGACGACCGGCCGGGGTGAGGCGGATCCTCGAGGCTCGACGGTCGTTGGGGTCGGTCTGGCGAACGACCATCCCGTCGCGCTCGAGCTGCTGGACCTTGCGGGTCACCGTCGGGGTGTCGACTCCCAGTATCTCGGCGAGGTCGGTAACTCGGAGCAAGTCGCCCTTCGCAGAGAGCTTGAAAAGCAGGGTGGCTCCCGCCCGGTCGAGCCGAACCCCCGCCAACCGCAGGAGCCGCTCATGGAGGCGGACTTGGGTGATCGACCGAGCGACGGTCTGCAACGCCTCGTCGAACCGGTCGACGTGACGGGCCGACGGGCCGGGCTCGGCACCCGTCTCGATAGTTGCTTTCAGCATGTAAATACCGTAGCCGCCCAGATCATGCATCTGAACTGGGTGTTTGAAGCAGCCCTAATGGGAGATCTTTCAAACCTCACCACCCAACAGGACAGCTTCTACGCCTTTCTGAACAGGGAAAATAAATCGACGATGCAACCACTTCGTTATCGCATATGACGACTTCGGTCGATTGGGCGGCCAGGCCGACGCAGCTGGAGCCAACGGCACGGTTTTCAAACTTCAAATCCGTAGCGGTTCAAGTCCATTCGCGTGGAGGCGAGCGGACGGTTCGCGAAACCGGGGAAATATAGTCCTGTACAGGTATCTCTCGACTTGGCCGCTGCCCTCTCGTAGTCGTTTCTCACACTCGTGGCGAATCGTCAATGGTTCAGTACAAAGAGCGGCCTTGTGGCAGGTCCGTGGAACTCAGTGATTCGGTTGGGTGGTGGAGAATATCTCGCGACCGGTCCGCGCCAGCTCTCCACCCTTGAAAACAATCGACGGGCAATGGTTGGTGCAAATGAGCGCGACTCATCCCAGCTGATCCTCGAAGCGCTTAGTTCCATCAAGAGCGATGTCGGCAAGCCATCGGGATTATCGCGCCGCATCGCGGCGACCTCTCCGGAGGTCCTCTGGCCAGATTGTCGCTTAACCCTGGATATTCGCTTTCGCTGCAACGAAGACCATTTCAAGTCCGGGGCGATCAGGAGCGTCCCGGACCTCCTCGACTGTGAATCCAGAGGCTTGGAGCGAATCGACCATCTCAGCACGCTCACGAAACCGCAGAGTTGAGTCCGAGGTTAAGACGGCGCCATCCGACGCGAAAACGAAGGTAGTTCGAAAGGATACGAAGGGCAGACGCACGTCAGTAAGTTCCTTCCAGTTTTCGACTTCGCCCACCCTGGGGATGTTGATGCGGTTGTAGGTCTGCTTACGGGTCCATGACCGCCATGCTTCCTTCGAAGGATCGCGGATTTCGAAGACAATCCGCCCACTCGACCGCAGCGCGGCACGAGCGAGTCGGAGTGTGTCGGACCAGTCGTATCAGTGAGAAATACCTGAGCGACGTTGCCGGTCATGGTAATCATGTCCACCTGAAGCGGCAGCAGCGAGTTCATGTCACCAACAATCCAACCCACTCGATCAGCACCGGTCTTTCGGCGGGCCACATTCATAGAGGCTGCGGCCGGATCGACACCGACAACCTCTCTTCCTCGTTGGGCAAGCATGCAGGCAAGGGTCCCTGTCCCGCACCCAACGTCCAGCACCTTGGTGGCGCCGAATTCGTCAACGATGTCGCCGTACAGGTTGAGATCCGTTCGGTCGCCATCCAGGACGTCATAGACCTCGGCCAGGCGCGGCAGCGCAAAGTGGGTATCGGGCACCGGAGGACCATGTGGTCGACGTGGGACGTGATCTGGATCTATCTGTTTCATATCTCGACCTCCCGACTGCCTGGATCGTCCAAGACCGCTTGCAGGCGAAGCTTCGCTGTAGCGACTGCGTCGGGAATTGTCTCGGCGTAATACGGAATGAACATCGCTGTCTGCCACACGACCCAGCCCCGAGCCCGGGCCCATGTTGAATCATCAAATCCCAAGGCCTCGCGAAATTCGGCTCGCTGTTCCGGTGGAAAGAACCACGCTATTTGTGCATCGCAAGCGGGATCGCCTATGCCTGCACAACTCCAGTCGATTACGCCAGCAAGCTCGCCGTCTCTCACGATAATGTTCGCCGCAAGAAGATCTCCGTGAGTCCACACCGCAGGCTTTGTCCAAGGTTCGGCATGCAGAGCGGCTTCCCAGATAGCCACTGCTCGGTCGGCATCGATATCGTCCTCCAGCTGTCCGATCGCCCAGCGAGCTTGCTCATCAAGGGGAATCAATGAGCCGGCCCGCTTTCCTGGCGGTGAGCTATCGCCAGCGTCAACTCTCTCCAACGCGGTCACAAAGACGGCGATGTCCCTGGCTAGGTTGTTCAAATCGATGCTGCTGGCGTGTTGAAGATCCTCCCCCGCGATCCATGGATATGCCAGCCATGGGTAGGGATAGCCGAGATCCGGTTCTCCTTTCGCTAGTGGAACCGCTACGGAGCCCGGAAGTCGAGGTCCGAGCTTTGGTAGCCAGTCCCATTCCTTGGCAACCTGGGAAATGGCCCAGTGAATGCGTGGCAGGCGCAGACCTATGTTGTCGCCGAGGCGATAGATAGCGTTATCGGTCCCCGTGGATCGCACACGAGTGAGCGGCAGATCTGACCAGTGTGGGAACTGCGTGTCGACAAGTCGACGCACCAACGAGTCGTCAACAAAAACCTCGTCGTCGTGCATCTTTGGCGGCGGATGGTGGTCGCTCATGACTGGAAAAACCCCTTCCAGTCGACGAATGCCGCCGATCGGCCACCGCCAAGCGCCCGAAACGTCAGGCCATGGGTATCAACATTTGAAACGATGCTCGAGTACAGGCAATTCATAACGCGTCAAGGCCTCTCGATAAGTGATCTCTCCTTTCTTGATGGACATCGACGCTGTACGCATTCGCTTCTCCTTGCTGATCGGCTGCTCTTCGAGAGTAGCTCAGACGATCCGCCCTAGGCTGGTCTCATCAATACAGATTGTCTCACGAACGATGCAGTTTGTGAATCATTCGACTTAAGCTTGTATTGGTGACCCGCAGAGAGAGTCCAACCCGTCGTCGACTATCGACATCACAAAAGGCCCTTCTTGAACGAGTCGTCAAATTCAGGCGGTCCAGTCAGGTCTTACGCACGCACGTGGCTAGAAGGGACCGGGAACCCAACCTTCGAGAACTAACTGATTTGGTCGGACGGTTTGACGCGATTTGGCGCGAGGAATTCGAGGAACTTCTCAGCGACGATGATGAGCGACTAAAGCGTGAATTGGCTTTCATGGGTGATAGAAGGAATAGGATCGCACGTGGTCTCAATGAAGGCATCACGCGCGACAAGGCCCTGATGCTGAAAGAGGTCGCGGCGGAAGTTGCAGACTGGTTCATTCTTCGCTTTAACCCGACCTGACCCGAGTACTCAGCCCACGAGGGATCGACGACACCTGCTCTCGTCTCCGACCATCGACGTCATAATTAGCTTAGACGCATCGGGAACGCGTTCTGCACCTCGCTCGCGTTGCTCGAAACCGTTCTGAAGTCAGTGAGTGAAATGCCTCAGCGGCGGCCAGTAGCCACGCTTAAGCTTGAGCAACCTCGGGACCCTCTTGCGGAGTGTCGTTCTCCTCTGCGTTTGCGTGCGCGGGCGGTTCTGGAGCAGGGGTCACGGTCAGTGTGGCTGCGTCGGTTGTCCCGATACCCGCAGAGTTAGTGAAGATGGCTCGATATTTGGCCCCATTCTCATCTGGTTGGGCCCGAACTACGGTGTAGACGCTCGATGTGGCCCCGGGAATGTCAAAGAATGTCGGCGGATCTGACGTGGACTCCTGCCAGCGGACAGTCGGCTCCGGGCTCCCCGTCGACGCAGCTCTGAATGTTGCGTTATCGCCCACACTCACTGTCTGATCAATCGGCTGAGTCGTGACCTGAGGCCGGGTCGTTGCCGGTGTTGGCTTGACGGCGGGCTTGACTCCTCCGTCCGAACTTTCAGCCGTTCGAGCCCCAAAGTAGAAACCGATGATTGTGATCAGGGCAGTGGTCAGAGCTGTCACAACAGTCTTGAGGAGCTCACTGGCATTGTTTCCATTGCCCACCAATAGGGACACCATCGCCACGGCCACGAGGGTCAATAAACCGAGGGCCAGGAGTGTCCGCGTCAGACCCTGAATCCCTCGCGGTGGCCGCCCGACAGCTTTGGCGAGCTCTTGAACGTCGGCGGCGGAAAGTGCTGTTCCCTGTGGCGGCTTAGCGTCATCCAAAATAGACTTGAGAAGGTCCGTGTAAGCGCAATTCCGCCAACGCGTCGTTGTCACGCGGTCATAGATGATGAGGCTGAACCAGAGCGCCGCAAAGATGCCGATCACGATGGCCACGAAAACCACCTGACCGCTTCCGCCAAGATGAATTACCGAACCCGATGATGAGCTTCCTGGCGTGGTCGTAGCCGTCGACGTCGTAGCCGTCGACGTCGTAGCCGTCGAAATGCTTGTTGTCGTCGCTGAAGGAGCGACTGAAGCGAGGAGGTGCGCAGTTGCCGCCGCTCCGCCACGAACCGCGGCGCCTATTTCGAATCCCATAATCGCCTCCTGAGTTGTCCCGCTCGACCACCGGGCCCGAAACCCCGCTGGTCGTGGATCTTGATCGGAACTCCTGCGTACCGACCGCCTGTCATCAGCCAATGAACCCGCGCGGAACAGCGCTGTGCCCGCGATCCCTACTCCGCCGACATCTCACCTCCGGTCTCCCCGCCCCTCCTCTCGTAGCTAGATTCAGAGAGATAGGGCGCTTGACGCAACGCATCGGTCACCGTCTCCCCGATCTGCAGCGCCATTTCACGTGTGAGCGGCTCAGAATGCATCCCCTCGATTGGGACAACCATCATGAGCGATGCGCCAGTCATACGATTCTGAATTTGGACGTAAAAGTGCGTCTCGTCAACGTTGACACTCTCCACTGCCACTTGGAAATGATGCACCACCTCTACCTCCGATCGCTAAGTTAACTCGCCAATGCACTTGAATAGGCGATAAAGAATCCAACCGCCAGCAGCACCTGAAGGAACAGCGCCACGAAAGCCCAAGTCAACAGGCCTCGCGCCCACGCGTTCACTCGGTCCCAGGAAGCTTGCTCGCAACGCGTGAGCTCGCTCCACTGTTTCCGCTGATGCCGGTATCGCAAATGGCGGGTGTAGGAGACGTGTCCCAAGTGAAGCGAAAGCAGACACGCTCCAGCTCCAAGGAGCCCCACGACCGATGAGGATACGACCAGGGAGACCTCGAGGCTTGTCGCATTTGGCTGACCTCCATGCCCCAGGTGACTTGCCAAGAAGTTGACTACGAAGGCGAGAGTTAGAGCGTCTGCGGTAATCAGAAAGTATGTGAGCTTCTGCTTAAGCTCAATAAGGTCCTGAGCTTCGTCATCGAGAGCGAGTGCGTATGAATCATCTTGCTCGCCTGGCGAAGGTGACATTTCCTGGATCCCATCCTCGTGATCCGCCGGACTGCGATGCAATTGGCCGGAACCCCAACCGCTGAATGAATCGAATGACGCAAAGGCCCGGCTGTAAGACCGTCAAGCTAGGTTCGAGGACTGACTCTGTCAACAAGTCTGGACGGTGACCCAGAAGCTCTCGTGGGTCCGTATCTGAATCGGCCCCGGAACGCGCTCATTGCTCTCCCTGTGAGGGCGGAAACAAGCCGGCCCAACCGATGATCAGTGTCGCATGCATCTCCGGCGCCTTTAGTGAACCGACCACTTCAGTCCGAGGCGCTTCATTCGCACGAGGCTCTGGCAAGCGTCGACGACATCTGCGTCGTACAGGCGGCCGCCGTTGGTCTCGAACTCGGCCAGTGCAGCGTCGAGCCCGAGCGCTGGACGGTAGGGACGATGCGACGACATCGCGGAGAGGACATCCGCCACCGCCACGATTCGCGATCCGAAGAGGATGTCATGCTCTGTCAACCCATTGGGGTATCCCGATCCGTCGAGGCGTTCGTGATGCTGGAGAATCATGGTGGCGACCGGCCACGGAAACGGGACCTCAGCGACGATGTGGTAGCCGGCCTCGCAGTGGGTCTTGACGATCTCGAATTCAGCGGCGGTCAGCCGACCGGGTCTGTTGAGGATCTCCGCAGGGAGGGCGATCTTTCCAATGTCATGGAGGGTGGCCGCCACCTCGATGCCCTTGATCTCGTCGTCGGGCAAAGCCAGTTCCCGAGCGAGGGCAGTGGCGATATGGGCCACTTCACGCTGATGACCGGCGGTATACGGATCCCTCAGCTCCATCGCGTTGGCGATGGCTAGGGTGATGGCGTCGAGGCTGGCCTCCAACTTGGTGCGGTACTCGTTGCGCTCGGTCACGTCCCGACCGTTGATGACGATCCCGTTAACGGACGATACGTCCAGGCAATTGGTGGACACCGTCTCGAGAACCCGCACCTCCCCGGTGGCAGAGTCGAAGCGGACGGTGTTAGTCATCGACGCACCCGGAGATTGCATGAGCTCTGCGTGCTTGGCGATCAGCCGTTGACGGTCATCGGGATGGATGTACTCGAAGGCAAGCGTCCCGATGACTTCCTCGGTAGGGATGCCGAACATCGCCGCGGCGGCCGGATTGGCATAGAGCACGACCGCTTCCTCGTCGATGACGACTAGGAGGTCGGACGAGTGCTGGACGAGTGCTAGGTACCAGTCCTCGGCAAACCGGTGCGCCGGTCGAGCCAATAACGCCACAAAAGCAACATCGACCTGCGAAGTCGCTGACCTTAGAGGCCAAGTCTGAGGCCTGCACAACAACCCAACAACCGCGCCCGAGCTGGAGGGTGCCGAAGAAGCTCTCGGCAACGGAGTTGTCGAAGCATTAACCGGCTAATCGGGCCCATGGACCCGAGCAGGCCGGCACCGCGGAGGCGCCGCCCGAAGGCCCACGACGTGTAGGTCGACCCGTGATCGGAATGGGCGATCGTCTGACCGGGCGCTGGCCGGCGCCGCCAGATGGCCATCTGGAGGGCGTCGACGACGAGCTCAGAGCGCATGTGATCGGCGATCGACCAGCCCACGACCCGGCGGCTGAACGCGTCGAGGACGACGGCCAGGTAGGCCTTGCCGTTCTCGGTCGGGTGCTCGGTGACATCCATCACCCACAGGCGATCCGGCTCGGTGGGATCGAAGGCCCGCTTGACCAGGTCATCGGAGGGCTCAGCACCGAGGTCCCGACGGGTGCAGCCGCCCCGGCGCCGCCGGTGAATGCCGGCAATCTGCGCCTGGCGCATCAAGCGTTCGACCCGTTTGCGCGAGCAGCGAACGTCCTGGCCGAGTTTCAGCTCGGCGTGGACCCGAGGCAAGCCATAGGAGCGCCAGCCATGGTCCAGATGTCGACAATGGTGTTGGACAGATAGGCGTCGTCGAGGTCCTTGGCCCGCACGGGTTCGGCCTGCCATGAGTAAAACCCCGACGTCGACACCCTCATCACCCGACAGCAGGCCGTCACGGGCAGGTCCGTGCAGGCCCGAGCGATGAAGGTGTATGTCATTTTGGGCCCGACAGCTTCTCCTTGGCGAAGTATGCGGCCGCCCGCCGGAGGATCTCTACCTCCATCTGAGCGGTGCGCAGCTCACGACGCAGACGCACCAACTCGGCCCGCTCGTCGGTGTTGAGGCCCTCTCGCCGGCCGCCGTCGATGTCGTCTTGCATCATCCACCGACGCAGGCACGACGTGGCAATGCCGAGATCGGCGGCCACCTTGGCGACGGGCTGGTCACCCGTCCGGGCCAGCTCGATCGCCCGCTGGCGGAACTCGTCTGGATAGCGCACTGGCATAAGGACATCCTTCCAAGCCACGGCTCTCGCCGCCTCACGTTCGGTGTCCGCCAAGGCGGGGGAAGCTCAACGGACTTTGAACGCGAAGAAACTCAGCAGCCCCAACGGGATTCGAACCCGTGTCGCCACCTTGAGAGATCGGGCAGGCACGTCCAGCAGGTGCGCTCCAGTACCATCGTGCCTGGTCAGAGGCTCACATGCGTCCAGGGTTAGGGCCTCTGTCAATCGAAATGGTCTGAATGGATGGGCAATTGGATGGGCAGTGGGTTCCCGAAATCCACACCGCCTACGGACGGAGTTTTGGCGAATCTGCCGCCGTCACCCTGCTCGGGCTTCGCGCCATTTCGTCGATCGGAAAACCCAGTGAGGCGTAGGCCGGGAGACGCTTCGCCTGCATCCGAGCCAGGACGGGCACGTTGATGTCGACGTAGTCGTGCACCTCGACCCGCGATTTTCCCGACATAGGCCGAAGTACTCGCCCCACGTACTGAACTATGCGGCCCTTGAATGCCAAGGGAAACGCGAGGAACAGCGTGTCGAGCTGCGGAAGGTCGAAACCCTCTCCCAGGAAGCTTCCCGTCGCAAGTAGGGCGAGTCCACCAGCAGAGGCCTGCGCCTGCATCGCGGCCGAGGCGCTCGCCCGAGCCTTCTTGACCATCCCGCCTCGCATCACGATCGCTTCGATCCCGAGCCGTTGGAGCTCGCCGGAGAGCGATTCGAGGTGCTCCGTCCACTGTGTCAACACAAGGCAGTTTCGCTGGGCCTCGATGGCAGCAGCGACGTCACCGCAGATCTGTCGCAACCGCTCCTCGTCCTTGACGAGGGAGCGGAATACGGCTTGAATGCTCAGCTCCTCGTCGCTGGGCTGCTCATGGCCGGTCGTGTGGGTCACAAGTACCCGCTCAACCCGGAGACCCTCATCGTGGTCCGGTGTCATCCGGTGTCGCTCAGCTCCGCAATACATCGTGATGAGCTTCTCGAGATGATCCCGCCGGTAGGGAGTCGCGGTCAGTCCGAGCCAGTGCTGTACCGGCATCTGACGAACGACACGCTCGAAGGTGACCGCTGGGACGTGATGGCACTCGTCGACAATGACGAGGCCATACGCCTTGGCAATTTCGCCCAGGTCTTCCCGACGAGCGAGGCTTTGTGCCATCGCGATATCAATGGCGCCCTTTGCCTTGTTGCGGCCACCACCAAGTTGACCGATCTCCTTGGTGGCCATCCCGAGGTGCTCTCCGAGACGTTCTCGCCACTGCTCGACCAGGGGCTGCCGATCGACCACTATGAGTGTGGGGAGCCGGCGATGGGCGATCACTGCGCAGGCGATCACGGTCTTACCCGAACCTGGCGGTGCCACCAGTACACCGTGATCATGTGGGATGAGTGCGTCCAATGCGCTCTGCTGACGATCTGTGAGATCGGCCCGCAGGGAGACGTCGATTGACTTGGGCGACGAGCAAGCGTTGACGACTTCGAGATTGCTTCCGGCCTCTCCGACCATGCGCGCGGCCTGTTCCGCAATTCCGCGCGGGAGAAGGAGCTGGTCGATGGTCTCTCCGTAGCACCGTAAGAAGCGGGCGTGTTCCACGTGGAGAAGCGGAGTCGCTCCTTTTCGTAGTACTCCGGATTGTGCAATGAGGCCAGATGCTTGAGTCCGGCCACCAGCGCCGGGGGCACGCCGATGCGGTCAATGGCCAACATGGCGCCTGAGGCGGCCCGGATGACCTCCGGCGGCTTCTGATCTGCCCCGCGGGCCAGTGGCCGTCGGTACCTCGTGTCATCTGGTCCAGCCACGACGGGCTCCAGCGTTTTCTCCAGCGCCTCCACGGCTTCGGGAGACATCAGTGGTATCGACGCCAGGAACGCCCACTGGTCCTTATAGGGCTCAAGGCTGGCCGGATCGAGAAAGACGGTGTTCCCTTGTCGCCGGCACTCTCCCTGGAGCGGAAGAGCGATCAGGTTCCCGAAGGATCCCTTCGGAACGAAGTCCTGGGTCGGGAACAGGCGGTCGTAACTCGACAGATCGAGCTCGGCTCGGAGCTCCATTGCCTGGCGGAGGATATGCACTCCCAGGCGTCGAGCCGCAGAGGCGGGGACCGGTCCGGAAAAGAACGTCCAGGTGTGCGCCCCCTCCCCCGAGCGTGATCGCTCGAGCGCGACAGGAACTCCGTTCGCGGCAGCAGCGTCGAGATAGGCCAGCGCATCGAGCACCCAACCTTTTCCGTCGAAATCACAGGCCAAGAGTCGACATTCGTCGCCGCGGCGCAGAGGGTAGAGACCGAGGTGACTCTCACCAGCGAGGTGCGACTCCACTACTCCTTCGTCAAGTGGCAGATACGCTCGGCCTGGTTTCTTCGCGTTCGCCCAGCCACCCACAACGGCAGGACTCCAGCCGGTCTTTCCGGTCCGCGCGCTCTCCCAGCGAAGGGCGTACACATCCTCACGGCCGGCGAACAAGAGTCGGAACAGGGCGATCTTGGCCTCGGCCGGCGAATTCGCGTTGACGTCGCCCTTGAGATCCTGCCGGTCCGAGTCGACGAACAGGGTGGGCTCCCATGGTTCGGTGACTTCGTGCCGGCTCGGCTCGTCAAGGCCAAGGAGCGATCGCAGGCGCTGATTCTCCACCCGTAGCGCAAGGACCTCATCGACCAGTGCCTCGATGTCCTCGGGTTCAGTATCGCTCATCGATACCTACGCCCGTTCGGGGTCAGCTGGGCTCTTGACCCAGCTGCCGGAATGCGGATCCCACTGACCGAATTGCACGGATCCGTCCAGGAGCGGATCAATAAACGTCGCCACCAGATTGATGGCATCGGGGTAACTGCTCGGTACGAGGTCCTCAAGGCTGGCACCGGCGACGAACGTAGACCACGCCTGCTGGCGCTCGTTCCCCAGGCCGTCGAGGAGAGCAGCCAGCGGACGCAGAGCAGCCTGTCGGTGCTCGGCCGTTGCGTTCACAGCCGCCAGAAGCTCGGAGGCCGCAACCTGATAGTGCCGAGAGAGGACTACGACATCTGCAAAATCACGCTCACGTGTCGTCGCAACCCCTCGCTCGATCATCGTGACGACCTTTTCCGCCAGTACGGTGGCCAGCGGATACCCGAGCAAATGGAACGGGCGGTCGAGAAGGGCCGGGTACTCGACGTCGACCGGATGGGGCGTCACGGGATCTCCGACATTGACATCGAGGCGGAGAACTACCTTCGCTCGCTCGATGCGGGAGGGAACGCTGAGCCGAACCCCGGAATAGAGCGCAGCATCGCGAATGACCTGCGCCGTCATTTCGTCCGCCTCATAGGTGACGCCGTCGTCAACGGTGACCGACAACACCGTGCGAACGACGTCGGCGATTGCCACCACATCGTTGTCGATGGCACGGGCGAGGAGGTCGACGTCACCGGTGGGCCGGCGGCTGCCCAGGACCGCGAGCAGCATTCCCCCCTTGAGGACCAACCGGTCGCGGTACTCGGACCTCGACAGCCGAAAGAGGAACCGCTCGAGCACGTAGGTCAACAACAGCTCTTGGGTCGGTCGACCTCTCCGACGCGCCATCTGCTGGAGGTCGAGGTAGGCGCGCCCCGCAGTCGAGTCTCGTTGGACCGGGCTCATTCCTGCAGCACGCGCATCGCTTCGAGGATCGGCGTGCGAACTCGCAGCTCCTCGGCCAGTTCGAGGACGCGGCCTGGTTGGGACCGCGGACGGCGAAGGTACCGGCGCAAACCGGCGACGGCGAGGTCGACCCCAAGGCGATGTCGCTGACGGAAACAGTCGACGACAGTCCTTTCGGGGTCAGTGATGCGAAAACCGAGGTCCTGGCCCACCGCCACCTCGATGCGGCCAAGTCCGAAGTTGCTCGCTCCAAAGACGTGGACGCGGGTGGGTGGATAGTCGATGTGCGGGCGGTGGCTCCCTGCCGGAACGGCCAGGTCCAACCGGGTCGGGGTTTCGTCGCTCAGATCCCAATGAGCGAGAGCGGAGCCCAAGCAGACCATGCCCCGGGGGGCACGGGCGCAGACCACCACGAAGTCGATCTGGTCGATCCCGGCCGCCTCTCGCAGCTGGAAGAGTCCGCGGGACACCTCGATGAGGAGACCCGAGTCACGAGCTTGATAGAGGTCGCGCCATGAGATCCCCTGCCCAATGGCGTCCCGGGCGCGAAAGATTGCTCCGAGAGGCCGGAGCCTGTCGATGACGGCGGAATCGGTAGGCATGCGTATGAAATCCTACTACGACAGTTGTCACTTATGTAGGCTTTCATACGCCCTCGACCCCGGATAGCTCTGCCCTGGCTGATGTTCGTCGAGCCGCCGACCGTCTAGCCTGTCGCCACTCTTGAGGTATGGAGACATCGATATTGGCACTGCCTATTTCATCAGCGACTCTTCGCTCGCATCGTCCATCGACACCCTGGCAAAGATGGTCAGATGGATGGGCAGAGTGTAACTGAGCTCCCGGCCAGAACCATCTGACCAGGAAGAGTGAAGCAGCCCCAACGGGATTCGAACCCGTGTCGCCACCTTGAGAGGGTGGTGTCCTAGGCCTCTAGACGATGGGGCCGAGCGGAGGCCTCCATCACCTCGATGGATGCCGCCGTGCTCGGGGGGAAGGACTCGAACCCTCAATAACTGGACCAGAACCAGTCGTGTTGCCGATTACACCACCCCCGAATGGGTGGAGGTTCAGATTAGCCGAGCGGCCCCCGGGGCAATTCGCCGCCCTGACCAGGGAAGGGTCGCGCTGAATCGCCGGGTCCGTCATGAGATGATGCGGCATCCGGGGTCCCCCCGGTGGCGAACCCTGGGCTCGGAGGTCCTCGCATGCATCGGTGGTCGGCAGCGCCGCTCATCCTGGCCGGCCTGCTGTCCGGCGCCGTCCTGGGCAGCCTGGTCCCATCAGCGGCCTCCGCGGCGGCGACGGCGGGCATCTCGGTCAGGGTCACCCCCGACCGGGGCCTCGTCGACGGGCAGACCGTCACCCTCACGGGACGCGGGCTGGCCCGCTCGTCGGGCGGCAAGCCCGTTACCTGGTTCGTCGCCGAATGCACCGCCGCCGTCCAAGGCCGGATGAACCCCTCCACCGACACCCCGCACTGCGACGTGACGGACGCCCAGGCGATCCGGGTCCGCACCAACGGCACCTTCACCGCCCGCTTCCGCGTCGAGACCGGGATCATCGGCGACGGCTACTGCGCGACGCCGGGCCACGCGTCGTGCGTCATCGGGGTGGGGAACGTTCAGGGCCAGGGCACCGTCGTGAGGATCACCTTCAAGGCACTCTCACCCACGGCGACCGCTCCCACTACCACCTCGACCACCTGAACGGCGCGTCACCGCTCAGGCGTCGTGCAGCCACTCCAGGTGGTTGTAGCCGATGATCCGGCCCAGCCCCACGCCCACCGCCTCTTTCAGGAAGTAGGGCAGGGTGGACCAGCCGGTGATGGGCGAGGTCTGCGTCGGCGTCGGTGACGGGGAGAGCGAGAGATCCGAGGCGATGGCCATGGAGCGGTCCTCGTGGAACGGGTCGGTGGTGACGAGCACCACCCGGGCGTTGTGCGCCAACAGCTGCTTCTGGGCATCGGAGATGTTCTCGTAGCTGTCGTCGCCACCGGCCTCGAGGATGGACGCGGCCGGCACGTTGTGGATCTTCTCCAGGTACATCTTGCCGGACTGCGACTCGGTGCACCTGTCTCCCGGCTGCTTGTTGCCGGTGACCATGATCAGCGGTGCGTAGCCCTCCTGGTAGAGCTTCGCCGCCTGGTCGAGCCGCGCCCGGAAGTCGAGGGTGGGAACGCAGTCGTCCTGCGCCGCCCCCATCACCAGGATGGCGCCCGCCGGGTGGGGATCGTACTGGCGCGAGGTCAGCCACACCTGCGCCAGGGTCACGCCGAAGTAGACGACGATCACGGCGAGGACCAGCACGGTGATGCGCAGCGCCCAGCGGAGCGGCGCCAGCAGCATCAGCCCGGCGGGGCCAGCCGGGAGAGCGCGGCCGCCAGGCGGCGGCGCGTCTCCTCGCGGCCGAGCACCGCCAGCGAGTCGAACAGCGGGAGGCCGCGGGTCCTCCCCATGACGGCCACCCGGATCGGCGCCTGGGCCTTGCCGAGCTTGCGGCCGACCGAGTCCGCGATGGCCAGCGTCGCCTCGTGGAGCGAGTCCTTGTCCCACGAGCACGTCTCGTACGCCGCCAGGGCGTCGTGCAGGATCCGCGACGCCATGTCGTCGCCGCCGATCGCCTTCTGCCAGCTGTCCTCCCCGACCGGGGCGTCCTCCAGAAAGAGAAAGTCGACCAGCTCGGGCACCTCGCCGAGCACGGCGACCCGCTCCTGGATCACGGCGGCGAGCGCGGCGAACGCAGCGGCGTCGAAGCGCTCCGGCGCCCACGGCGGCGGCTCCACGGCGGGCGCCCCCGTATCGGGGTCGCGCCACCCTCCCGGGGCCCACTCCCCCGGCACCGGGTCGACCCACGGCCGCGCCGCCGCCACGAACTGCTCGAGCGGCAGGGCGCGGATGTAGACGCCGTTGATGTGCGAGAGCTTCTTCACGTCGAAGTAG
>Ga0181536_10000890_pt1 | contig 35764 bp, 26 predicted proteins | sample PEATcosm2014_Bin_41_FD_121105 | JGI IMG/M metagenome (GOLD analysis project Ga0181536, IMG submission 121105) | Peatland microbial communities from MTU Mesocosm Facility, Houghton, MI, USA - PEATcosm2014_Bin17_60_metaG | ecosystem: Environmental > Terrestrial > Soil > Wetlands > Peat | place...
CACCGTCTCGGCCTTGTACTCGTCCGAGAACTTCCTCCGCTTGCGCTCCTTCTCCATCGTCCACTCCTATCGCGCGTACTTTCGCGCTTTTCGAAGTGTCCATCAAACCGGGGCAACCCCAGAGTGCGCCTTCGCGCGAAACAATAGAGTAATGCGGCGGGCGATGGCGATACGACGAGAATCACACGGAGGCAGTCATGATCGGGACAAGCTTGCACGTGAGGAGGCCATCGCCGAGTTCCGCGCCGCCAGTTACCTGTTTCTCCCAAAAATTCCAAAAGCGGCAATGAGTCTAGATTTTTCTCCACGTTTGGGCCGCAGAGGTTTCCCTGTTGTCAGAAGAAAATTCCCTGTTCCGCCGAAATATTTCCTTGTTCGCGTTTCAAAATTCCCTGTTCGGTAGAGTAGGGAATTGCGACGAAAACCCGAGGGAAGACAAGGACTTTTAGACTGCAAATCGGGCCTAGAACGCCCGAAATCGCGTGAATTCCCTGTATTTTTCCCTGATGATCAGGGAATTTGACGCGGGAGAGTAGTTCGCATCGGACTGCGTCATCCGCCAAGCAGTCCGCGATCCTCTGCGTTCTCGAGAAGTTCGGAATGGACTAAAGATGATTCGAGCCAGCCAACGACTGCCGGTGATTTCGCGCGCGAGCTCGGAGAGCGAACGGTAACGCTTCCCGTTAAAGGAGACACCGTCGCCCAGCACCGTCGCCCGATGCACAGCCCCTTGCCATTCGCGGACCAGAATCGTTCCGCCCTTCGAACCGGCGTGCTCTTCGGCGAGTTCCCGGCCGCGGTGTCTTCTGCGACCCGAGCGAGCCAGGCGTCGGGTCGAGGGCTTGAGACCGCCGAAAGCCTTTTCCGGGAGGCGGTAGGCAATCACCCGAATCAGAAAAGACCGGCCGATATGGCCTGATGGCTCCTTGCCATACAAGGTCTTCCAGCGCTCGCGAAGGTCCTTGATACTGGCCTTTGACAGACCCGCAATCTCCACGCTGAGCGTATCTCGGTCCAGAACCGGTACCCGCCGATTCATGATCGTTTCTCTCGATATTTCGCGACCTTCAGCTCGGCATCCAAGCTCATATGTCGTCCTCCTCGAGGCGTGCGATTTGCTGCCCCAATGACACACGCATTGCTCGTTTCGCGGCACGCAGCCAGCTGGCTCGCCCACTTGTCGCACTGCTTGGTTGGCCAATTCCTGCAGCACGCCTGGAACTGACCGATCTTTTGGCTCTGGATCTCTCCTGTTCTTCCACTGCACACCCAATGAGTTCTACAGGTTGTCGGATTTGATACAGTTTCAGTTCGAATATCCTCCGAACTGTTAGGTAAGTCGTTCAAATTGTACGGTTGACTCGAGAGACCATTTTGGACTAGCACGGGGTTATATCGAGCATTACGGTAGCGTTAATTGCGCATTAAGAAGATATCTTGCCTTGTGTTGCTTCTGGCCACAGTAAGTGGGGGTTGTGCAGTGGTTGCTCCTACCAGTGGAACAGCGAGAGAAGCGGCAGAAGCCGGAGCGCCCACCGCAGGGTCCTGCGTGTTGGAGTCCTCGCCCGTTCTCGGCAAACCGGCGCAGCACTACACGATCAGGCCCGGAGACGAACTGCTCGTCAGCTTCTACATGAGCCCGGAATTTGATCGAGACATCACAGTGCAGCCGGACGGGAAGATCAACCTGCAAGTAGCCGGAACCATGTCGGTCGCCGGCTTGACGCTGGCCCAGGTCGAAGAGGGGATCAATCAAGCCTATAAGCGCGAATTGAACGACCCGCAGGCGACGGTCGTGCTGAAGAATAGCCCGAGCTGGGTGGTTTATGTCGTGGGTGAAGTTGGTCACCCGGGCGCGGCGCCTTTAGTACCGCAGATGACCGCAATGGGGGCGATTTCAGCGGCCGGCGGATTCACTGATAGCGCCGGCACCAACAGCGTGGTCCTCATCCGGCGTGACTCCTGTGGAAACGCCCATGGTGAGAAGCTCAACCTTGCCGCGGTTGTTGGCCAGACGGACCTGGAGCAAGACGCCGGCGTGATGCCGTCGGACATCATCGTTGTACCGAAGAGCGGCGTCGCAAAGGTCGATTTATTCGTCAAGCAATACGTGAGGGACGTACTGCCAATTCAACCGTACTTGTCAGTGCCATTCTGAATTGTTGGAAGAAACCCATGGGAATATCGGCAACCATCGAACAGGAAATCGAGTACTGGCTTCATCTGCTCCTGAGGCGACAGACCATCGTAACGCGCGTATTCCTGGCGGTCCTCGGCTTGGTCACAATCGCCTCGTTGTTGTGGCCTCCGACATTCGAATCGACAGGCAAGGTGCTGGTCCAGGCCAACCCGTCCCAGCTTCTCGTCGTGTCGCCGGCGATTGAGTCCGGCACGCAATCGAGCCAGCCGACAGTTCTCACCAGTCCGGTCGCGCAAGAGGATTTGAACTCAGAGACCGAGTTGCTTAGCAGCCGCTACTTGATGGAGAGAACCGTCGAGCAGCTGGGGAACCCGGACGAAAAGGCCGGCATGACTCAAAGGGTCGCGGATTCGGTCGGAGCGATCCTGGACCTTCCGCAAAGCGGCTACAACCTGATCCATGCGTTAGCGAACCCGACCGATAAGCAATCCGCGGTGATCAAGCTCAGTCGCAAGCTTGAGGTTAATGTCATCAAGCGCTCGAATATTATTGAGGTTTCCTTCGCTTCTCACGACGGGAGGCGGGCCCAAGCCTTCCTGACCCGGTTCCTGGACGAATACCTGGAGCTGCACGCCCATATCTCACAGGACCCCGCGGCCGAGCTTGTATTCCTCAAGCAGGCGGAGGTTCTGAACGAACGATTGCACATCTCCGAGGAAAGCCTGCGCAACGCGCAGATGCAAACCGGGATCAACGACTTGGAGGCGCAGAGGTCGGCGGCGGTCACTCAGCTCTACAACCTCGAAGGCGAGGAAAGCAAGGCAAACGCCGATCTGGCCGCGGCGCAAAAGCAGGCCGAGTTCATCGAAAAGCAGATGGCAACGACTCCGCAGCGCCAGATGAAGGAGTCGCAGATAGTCCAAAACATGGCGCTGCAGACCATCAAGCCGCAGGTCTTGCAGCTCGAGACTCAGCGCGCCGAACTGCTGAACCGCTACCAGCCGACTTCCCAGAAAATCCGCGATATCGACGCGCAGCTTGCGGCAGCCCGCAAGATCCTGTCGCGCGAAAACGCAACCGAAGTGCGCCAGAACACCACCGATATTAACCCGACGTGGGCCACGCTCGATGCCGCGCTGGCGCAGGCCCGCTATCAGGCCGCTTCGGAGCAGGCGAGCCAGCAGGCCTTGCTCAAGCAGATTGATGGCTTCCGCAACCAGCTGAACAAGCTTTCGAGCGATGGCCTCACGGTGCAACGTTTGCAGCGCCAGGTGGATGTGGACAAAGAGGCCTATCTCTCGTACTTGCGCAAGGGCGAGGAAGCTCGCGCGGCGCAAGCACTCAACCAGAAGAAAATCCTCAAGGTCAGCATCGTTCAACCGCCTACCTACCCGATTCGGCCGATTTTCCCGAATGTCCCGCTCAACACCGCGGCCGGAATCGTGCTTGGGCTTATCTTCGGCGTGGCCGCGGCCTATTGGCAAGAAAACTCCGACGAGACGCTGTACTCCCCGGCCGCGGTTTCCGAGGTGAGCGGCCTGCCGGTTGCCGCGGTGATCATGGAGCGCAACTAGGGCGATGTACCAGGATTATTTTGGCATCGCGGGGCCTCCCTTCTCATCCGCGCCTTCGCCCGAGGGGCTGTTCCTTGGCGCAGGCCACCGCGAGGCGCTTGCCGCGCTGGAGTGGGGTCTGGAGGAGCCCACGAGCTTCACCCTGCTGACGGGCGAGGTCGGCACCGGAAAGACGACGCTCATCGACGCGCTAGCCGCGCGCCGGGCCGACGGGGTCCGCATCGCACGGATTCGCGACCCGCGGCTCACGATCGAAGAGATGCTTGGCGATACGCTCTCCCAACTCGGAGAAAGTTACCTAGGCGCCGGGCGCGCAGCACTGATGCCCGCGTTGGCGAATTCGGCGTCGCGGCGCCGCCTGGCTCTGCTGGTGGACGAGGCGCAGGGGCTCAGCGATACCGTGCTCGAGGATCTTCGCCTTTTGTCGAACCTCGCCGAGGGTGCGATCAAGATAATTCTAGTCGGGCAACCTGAATTGGCCCATCGCCTCGCCAAGCCGTCACTGCGCCAGCTCAACCAGCGGATTGGCGCCCGTTCGAGGCTGGATCCGCTGACCCCCGCACAGGTGGTCGATTACGTCAGGCGGCGGGTGGGCGCGGTTGGTGGCGATGTGGACCGCATCTTCGCGCCGGGCTCGCTCAAACTGATTGCCCGCCGCAGCGGTGGAATTCCGCGCCGGATCAACATTCTCTGCCACAACGCGATGGTGATCGCTTACGCCAACGGCTTCCCTACGGTCGGTCGACCCCAGATCGAGGAGGCCGTCAGGGAATACAGCCTGCCGACCGATAGAAACTACCGCGCGTCGCTTCTGTGGACTGTTAAGGCCCCGCGGCGGTTGCTGTTCAACGCCGGAAGCGGGAGCGCGCTCGCCGTGGCTGCGGCCGGAGTGCTCGGCCTGAGCATTGGCAGCTGGCGCGGCCCGTGGCCGACGCTCGCGGCGCGAGTGGCCGAGCGCGCGCCTTTGCGTGAGCAGCAGGCGGCCTTGCCGGAAGTGCGCGAGACCCGCTGGTCCGCCGACGAGAAGCCTCCGCCGGAGCAGACTGCGGAGAAGGCCAACCCCGCAGACGCGGGAAAGCCGGCGGCGGCCGTGGCGGCGATTGCGATTGCTCCCGCAGTGCCGCGCGAAAGTGTTGCTCCAGCGCCCAAAGTCTCCGCGGCGAGCCACTCGGTTGTCGTTCAAGACGGCGACTCGCTAAGCACGATCGCCGAGCGCTACCTGGGTTCTTACGATTCCGCAACGAGGAACCGCCTGCTGGCGGCGAACCCGGAAATCACAGAACCGGATCTGATCTACCCGGGACAGAATATCCGCTTGGTCGAGAAGTAATAGGTTGGTCCGCTTATATGGGAAGATTTTACAAAGCTTTACATCGCAACGACTTGGATTCGATGACCGGCGAGGAGTCGGCGCGGCCCAGTAGCGCCCGCGTGGTGGACCTCGATCGAGCCAGGGCCACCGTCCTCGTCAGCCTGCCCAGCGATCTTGCATCAGATGACGCGATCAACCGGCTGACCGAGCAGCTGGCCGGGCTTACAGTCTCGCGCGAGCGGCTGTGCGTGCATGTCGCTGGATGCCGTCCCGGCGACGGCGCCTCGACCGTGGCCGCAGCGATCGCACTTGATTTCAGCCAGCGCCTCGGTCTGAAGACGCTTCTGGTTGACGGACATCTGCGTCATCCGTCCCTGCGTCGTTTGCTCATCAGGGGAGATGGCCCCGGAGCCCAGCAATCAATCAAGCCGCCCAGACGGGTGCTACCGACTGACTGGCGAAGCCTCGACTTGGCGGTCGCAACCGGTGCCGAGACTGTCAGAGAGTTGACTGCGGACTTCGATTCGCTCCTCGACGACTACCGCGCCGCGGTGGTTGACCTCGGGGTGGCCCGCCTCGATCCCGCCGTGCTGGGTTTCGTGCGCAACGGCGATCCGATCATGCTGGTAGTTCGCAGCGGTTACACAGGGCGCAGCGACCTCGTGACCACGACTCGCATGTTCGGGGCCGCCAACTTACCGGCCGCCGCAGTGGTCCTGAACTCGGTGAAGAGCTATTCGGCCACGGAGTCGATCCGCCGAATGCTAAGGATAGGTGCCTGATGGACTTGCAGCTTCAAGAACAGAATAACGCCCCGGTGAAGGAGAGGCCGGCCGTCGCGCAGGCGCCGTCCTTGCCCCTGACCGGGATAGCGGTGGTGGGGCTCGGCTACTGGGGCCCGAACTGGGTGCGCGTGATCAATCAGATGCATCACGCCGATCGCGTCGTCTGCTGCGATTTCAGCCAGCGGCGGCTCGAGAGCATCGGCCAGATGTATCCGGCGGTCGAGCTTGCCGATCGGATCGAGACGGTGCTGGCGGACGCAGAGATCGAGGCGGTGGTAATCGCCACGCCGGTCAGTACGCATTTCGATCTGGCGCGGCAATGCCTGCTTGCCGGCAAGTCCGTGCTCGTAGAGAAGCCGCTCGCAATGTCATCGCGGCAGACCGCCGAGCTGGTGCGAATTTCGCGCGGGCGCACGCTGATGGTCGGACACACATTCGAGTACAGCGCTCCGGTGCTGAAAGCGGTCGAGCTGGCCAAATCCGGCGAGCTGGGCGACATCTTTTACATCAGCTCGGTCCGCGCAAACCTCGGCGTATTCCAGCGCGACATCAACGTGGCGTGGGACCTCGCAACGCACGACATCTCGATCATCCTGAAGGTGCTCGGCCAGATGCCGACCAAGGTCACCTGCCAGGGCGAGAGCCACTTCCGGAACAACGTGGAAGACGTGGCGATGATCACGCTGCAATTCCCCCAAGGGGTGATCGCCTTCATCCACGTGAGCTGGCTCGATCCGACCAAGGTTCGGCGGACCACCATCGTCGGCTCGAAGAAGATGCTGGTCTATGACGACACCGCGCTTCAGGAAAAGATCCGGATTTACGACAAGGGCGTGACGGTACAGCCGCGTTACGACACTTTCGGCGACTTTCAGCTTTCTTATCGTTACGGCGATATTTGCATCCCGCGCATCGAGGAAACCGAACCGCTCAGGGTCGAATGCGAGCACTTCGTCCAGTGCATCAGGAGCGGCGCCCGGCCCACGAGCGACGGCCTCAGCGGACATCGCGTGGTGAGCATTCTCGAAGCGGCGGAACTGTCCCTCAGGACCGGCGGTCAAGCGGTCGAACCAAACTTCGCAGAGGTCGAATAGCCGGTGGCCGGGCTGCCCTCGCAACCGTACGCGTGCGTAGCCGCCGACGTAGTGCTGGGCGAGCGCGTCAAGCTCGCGCCCTTCGTCAATCTGTACGGCTGCTCGATCGGCGACGATTCGCGGCTGGGCGCGTTCGTCGAGATCCAGCGCGACGCGTCGGTGGGCAAGCGCTGCAAGATCTCCAGCCATACGTTCATCTGCTCGGGCGTCACGATAGAGGACGAGGTTTTCGTCGGGCACGGCGTGGTCTTCATCAACGATCGTCTTCCCCGCGCGACAACAAGCGAGGGGCAACTTCAGACCGAGAGCGACTGGCGAGCCGAGCGCACGATAGTCCGGCGGCGCGCCTCGATCGGCAGCGGGGCTGTGATTATGTGCGGCGTCGAGATCGGCGCGGGCGCGATGGTCGGCGCCGGCGCGGTCGTCACCAGGGACGTGCCGCCCAACGGCATGGTCGCGGGAGTTCCAGCGCGTGCGATTCACGCGCAAGGCACTGTCGATTCCGTGTAAAGGCCGCATCCAGATGAAAGTCAAGTTTCTAGACCTCGCAGCACAGAACCGCGAGATTCAGGACCGCGTCGCCCGGGAGTTTGCCGCGATCCATGAGCGCACCGCCTACATCGGCGGCGCCGTCGTGGAGAACTTCGAGCGGGAATTCGCCGAGTTTCTCGGCGTGCGCCACGTCGTCGGAGTCGGCAGCGGCACCGACGCGCTCAGGCTCGCGTTGCTCGCTGCGGGAATCGGGCCAGGCGACGAAGTGATCACCGTCCCAATGACCTTCATCGCCACCGTGGCGGCGATCGTTCAGACCGGAGCGCGGCCGGTTTTCGTCGATATAGATCCCGACTCCTGCAACATCAGCGTTGCGCGGCTGGAACACTACCTTAGGCGCGGGCTATGGAGCACCCCCAACGGACCGCGCGCGATCCTGCCGGTTCATCTCTACGGACTTCCGGCGCCCATGGGGGAATTGCGCGAGCTTGCGGCGCGGTACGGGCTTCGGCTGATCGAGGACGCGTGCCAGGCGCACGGCGCCAGGGTGAAGGTCGCCGGGCAGTGGATGAAGGCGGGTGCGGCGGGCGACGCCGGCTGTTTCAGCTTTTATCCCGGCAAGAATCTCGGCGCCTGGGGCGAGGGCGGCGCGTTCGCCACGAATGACGACGCAATGGCCGCGGCAGTGGCCCTCCTGCGGGATCATGGACGCGCCTCGCACTACGCGCACGACGTGCTCGGCTACAACGCCCGGCTCGACGCGCTTCAGGCCGGCGTTCTCCGAGCCAAGCTCGAGCGGTTGGCCCAATGGAACGAGCGCCGCCGCACACTGGCCGCGCGCTACTGCGAACTGTTGTCGGGGTGCGATCTCGTGCTCCCGCACGAGCCCGAGGGAATGGAGTCGTGCTACCACCTGTTCGTCGTCCGCAGCCCCAGGCGCGATGCGATTCGCCAGTCGCTCCTGCGCGACGAAATTGAATGCGGGATTCACTACCCCGTCCCTCTCCACCTGCAGCCCGCCTGCCGCCATCTTTCGCATCGGGCCGGAGATTTCCCGGTCAGCGAGGAGGTCGCGCGCACGGCGCTCTCGCTGCCGATATACCCGCATCTGAGCTTTGAACAGCAGGACGCGGTGGTCGCTGCCGTTCGCCGGGCGCTTGCCGAGGTATAGCAATGTTCAACAGCGAATTGCGCCGGCAGAAGACGCTGCTCGCTGCGGGCGACGCGGCGTCATTGGCCGCGTGCGTGACGACTTCTGCGGTAGCCGACGACTACTATCACGGGATCTACTGCCTGCTCTGCGAGACGAATCCGGTGATGCTCGCCGCGCTTGCGGCGGTCGTATGCATCGTTTGGATCTTCGCCGCCCGGGCCTTCGGGCTGTATGTTTCGGGAACCCGGCGTGGCGAACAGTTCCTGGCGATCATCAAGGCCTCTGTAATAACGCTCTTCATCGTGTTGACGCTGGTGTTTTTGGCGCACCAGGAAGTGCCGCGCCTCTCCGCCGGTGTCGCCTTTGTTCTGAGCCTGGGACTCGTGCCGGCGGTGCGTGGGCTCGTGCAGATGGTCATCGCGATCGCCCACGCGAACCCGAAGGTTACCGTTCCCCTGGCCATCGTGGGTTGCAACGATACCTCGCGCTACGTGTGCGACCAGATGCTTGAAGTCTTCACGCAGTACGACGTCGTCGGGTTCATCAGCCCCGACGGCGCCACCGGCGACGATTACCTCGGCCGCCCGCTGCTGGGCGGTCTCGAGGCAATTCCCGAACTGGCCGCGCGCTATCGCAATCTCGAGGTCGCGATCATCCTGCCCGATTTTCCGCGCGACGTGATCGAGAAGGCGGTCCGCATGTGCGAGAGCCACAACGTGCGATGGTGCCTGATGCCCGCGCAACTCGGCTGGACCGGTTCGAGGCTGAGCATCGAGATGATCGGGGTCGTTCCGCTCATGGGGACTCCGTGTCCGAACCTCGAGGGGCTGAACTTCGTCCTCAAGCGAATGTTCGACCTGATTGTAGCATCGATCGCGCTGGTGATCGCCTCGCCCGTGATGCTGCTCTCCGCCTGCGCGATCTGGCTGACTGACGGTCGCCCGCTCGTTTTTCGCCAATCGCGGATGGGAATCCACGGCCAGCCGTTCGAGCTGCTCAAGTTTCGCACGATGCGGGTTGCAGAGAATCATGACGTCCACCGCAACTACGTGCGCAGTTGGATAAAATCCGACGAGCCTTCTCGCGAGCAGCCGAACTCCGCAAAGGTCTTCAAGCTGACCTCGGACCCGCGTGTGACCCCCGTGGGGAAGTGGCTCAGGCGGTTCAGCATCGACGAGTTGCCGCAATTCATCAATGTCCTGCGCGGCGACATGAGTCTGGTCGGACCGCGTCCAGCGCTGTCGTACGAGCTTGATCTCTATCAGGACTGGCACCGGCGCCGGCTCGCAGCCTTGCCGGGGATCACCGGACTCTGGCAGGTGAGCGGGCGCAACCAGCTTTCCTTCGATCAGATGGTGAAACTCGACATCAAGTACATCGAGCAGTGGTCGCTGGGCGAAGACCTGCGAATCCTGTTCCGCACGGTTCCAGCGCTTTTCGGGGGCGGTCATTGACCGGGCAGCCTCAAGCAAGCATCGGCAACGCGCGCGAGGAGGCGCTTCTTTGGAGGGCGTTCGCACGCAGCGTGCGCGCCAACGTGCTCGCCGAAATGGGCTCTCAGGCCATGCGCATTGCCGGCCTCGTTTACCTGGCTCGCGCGCTTGCGGCTTCCGATTTCGGCGTATTGCGGATTCTGATCGCGGTCACACAACTCGCCGGCATCATCAGCACGACAGGTATCGCCGACGCGCTGATTCAACGTGAGCAGATCGGCAAGGAACACGAAGTGGCGGCCTGGTGGGCAAACTTTGGCATCGCAGCCGTCAGTGCGCTGGCTCTGTACGCGGCCGCGCCGTGGCTTGCGCATCTGATGGCGATGCCGATGCTGGCCGGACCGCTGCGTTTGGTGTGCATCCCGCTGTTCCTTGACGGCGCTACGTCGATCTCGAACGCTCGGCTCAGACGGCGGCTGGAATTCAACGTTTTGGTCAAGGCCGAAGTGGCTGCCGAGATGGCGTTTCTCTTGACTGCTTTGGTTGTTCTGTTCGCCGGGCTGCCGCGCTGGAGCTTGGCCGCCGGTCTTGCCGCCCGTTTGGCGACGCGCGGCGTCGTTACATGGATTTTGGAACCGTACGTTCCGCGCGGCGTGCCCAAGCTCTCCGCGATACAGGATCTCTACAGGTTTTCGGCTACCGTATGGGGCGGGCGCTTTCTGGTCACGCTCTCCTCTAATTTTGACTACATGCTGATTGGCCGCCTGCTGGGAAGCACTGTGCTGGGCTACTACGTGATGGCGTGGGACCTGTTGCGGTTCATACCAGATCGGCTCTCCAGCGTGGCTGGCCGGGTTACTCTGCCGGCATTCGCGCGGCTGCAGAACGATGACGAGGCGCTGCAGCGTGCCTATTGCAACTTCGGCGATTTGTTGGCGCGGATTGTATTTCCGATTACTGCGTTTGCGGCCGCTGCGGCTCCCCAACTGGTAGTGGGGTTGTATGGAGAGCACTGGCGCCCGACCGCCGGCTCCCTGCGGCTTCTTTCGTTCGGGCTGGCTCTTCTGGGAATGCGCCTGGCGATTGGATCCGTCTTCTACGCCAAGAGCCGGCCGTCCTACGACATCTGGGTGCACGGGCTGAGACTCGTGCTGATAGCGGTGGCGATCTTCAGCACCGCTTCCATGGGCCTGCTCGGAGTAAGTGCTGCGATGAGCATAGTCGAGGCGGCCGTCAGCGTCTTCGCTCAGGGCATGGTTTGCATGCTCATCGGGCTTCGCCCCGCCAGCTTGCTGCGAGCGTGGTGGCCGGGCTGCCGCGCCGCCATCCCGTGCACGATCGGAGCACTGGTGGCAGCGCGGATTGCGACAGCATACGGCCTGAAGGGGATATTGGCGCTCGCGGTGGTCGCGCTGCCGACCGTGGCTATCTTCCTTTGGTTGCAATTTGAAGCGGTTCGCATGGTTCCCTTGATCCTTCTTCGTAAAGACGAAGCCGATGAGCCGGTGCCGGCTGTCGGAAACCCCAGAGTAGTGCCGGACTAAGGGGTGGCAGCATGAGCCCAGAGACCGGCAGTTGGTCCGTGCAGTTCCTGCCGTTGGCCGACGGCGTGCGCGCATGGAATGAACTTGTTGCTGATTCTCCGGATGCGAGCCTCTACCACCGCGATCGCTGGATCGAAGTGCTGAACAAAGCGTACAACTTGCGACCCAGCGTTGCGCTCGCGGTTGACGGCGGCGGCCGGGTCGGCGCCGGATGCGTGTTTGCGACGGTCGGACTGCCGTTCAAGCGCCGCATGGTATCGTTGCCCTTTTCCGACGCTTGCCCGCCGCTCTCGCCCGATATCGGCGCCGGGCGCGAACTGATGGCGGCGCTAGCCGCGAGAGCGAGCGGACAGAGCTCACTGGAAATCCGCGGCATGGCTGCTCCGGAACCCTGGCAGATCGTGGACTCATTCGATGACTGGCGGCTTCGTCTTGATCGTTCGTTGTCCAGTTTGGAGTCCGGAGCATCAAAACACCTCCTTCGGCAGGTGCGCAACGGATTGAAGGAGCAGATGCAGATCGACTCCGGCTCTGGGCTGGCACGATTGCGGCGGTTCTATCAATTGATGCTTGCGACGCGCCGTCGCCAGGGAATTCCTCCTCCACCGTTCCGGCTCTTCGAATCGGTAAACGCTGTCTTCGGCGAGGATTGCAAGGTCTGGCTTGCGAGTAAGGGTGGCCGCGACGCCGCGGGACTGGTGGTTCTCCCCGACGGCGATCGCTTGTACTACCGATGGGGAGCGAGGGCTGATGCAATCCCACCGGGCGCCAATCATCTCCTCTTCTGGCGGCTGATCGAGGAGTCGGCCGGTGAGTTTGAAAGCCTTGAGCTGGGACGCGCGGATCGCCGCAATGCCGGTCTCTGCCGCTTCAAGCGTGAACTCGGGGCCGCATCCAGTCCACTGCCTTATTCGTACTATCCGCGCGCCGGAAGCCAGATGAGTGCTGAAGCGTTGACTGGTGCGGCGCGGCTTGCGTCGCGAGTTTGGCAGCGTCTTCCCCTGTCAGTCACACGGGTGGTCGGGACTGCCCTGTACCAATACTTCGCATGAACCGCGACATCGCCACTTCCACGAACGAAACGAAGCGCAACGGCGCCCGAGAGGCCGCAGACGCGCCGCCGGCCACGCCGAGCGGCGTGCCCGCTCCCGACAGCGGCGCCTTTTCCAACGACGCGTTCGCCTTCTGGAAGCTGCCGGAAAAGTGGCGCGAGGCGCTCGGAAGCGCGATCGTTAAGTCGCGCGAGGAAGCGGAATGGTATCTGTTCGAGCGTTACCGTCCAAGCTTGTCCGATCAGCAGTCCCGGAGCATCCAAGCCTACTACGCGCTGAAGCCGCTGTTGCCCGCCCGACTGAGACAGACCGTTCGCTCTGTGGCCGTGCGTATGTCTTCTCCTCCTCTCTTTCCGGCGTGGCCATACGAATCGGCGCTGCTAAAATTGCGGTCGGAATGGCTCGAAGGCGCTCTCGCCACACTCGGGCAGAGCGATATGTGGCACATCGGATTCTGGCCCGACGGAAGGAACTGCTGTGTAGTCCTTACGCACGATGTGGAGGGACCGCTCGGACTCAAGCGAATGGAAGCGATGGCAGACTTGGAGGAAAAATTCGGCTTCCGTTCCGCCTGGAACATTCCCCTCGATCAGTATCCAGTTGACTGGCGCATTGTGGAGCGCCTGCGTGCGCGCGGCTTTGAGTTCGGCGCCCACGGTCTGCGCCACGACGGTCGTCTGTTTCGCAGTCACAAGGACTTCAGCGAGCTGGCGCCGAAGCTCGAGACGCTTGCCCGCGAGCATCAGATGCGCGGATTCCGCTCGCCTTCGACGCTGCGCCACATCGATTGGCTTTGCACGCTGGACTTCGACTTCGACTCGACCATGGCTGACAGCGAGCCCTTCGAGCCCCAGCCCGGCGGCAGCTGCAGCATTTTCCCCTTTTTTCTCAAGCGACGGATGGCTGAGCTCCCTTACACGCTGCCGCAGGACCATACCTTGATAAATCTGCTGCGCCGCGACCCCTTGCCGGTGTGGCTGGCAAAAGTTGAGTGGATAGCGGAGCGCGGAGGAATGATACTGACGCTGACTCACCCGGACTACTCCGGCGACGCGGCAAATCTGCACAAATACGAGCAACTGCTGAACCGACTCGACGACCTTGAGCACGCCTGGCGCGCACTGCCTTCCGAGGTCGCGGCATGGTGGCGCAAACGGGCCGCCCTCAAGCTGGTGGAGGGCCCCGATGCCCCGCGCTTGAGTGGCGGTGACGACTACCGCGTGGTCGTCAAGCGCGTGAGCGCCGAACCGATGAGCAGAGGGAGGCTCTTGTGCTCCGAATCCTGATGATCGTTTACACGAAGTACTCGGTGGACGCCCGCGTCAAGCGTCAAGCCGAGGCCTTCGCAGCACGCGGCGACCATGTCGATGTCATCTGTCTGGACGAGCCGCGCCGCGCGCTCACCGATCGCGTGAACCTGATCGGCATCCCGACTGCTCGCTATCGAGGCAGCAGCCGCCGTCGCTATCTCGGCAGCTATGCCGCGTTTTTCTCGCGAGCGGCGGCGTGTGCACTGAAGCTGAGCCGCCGCAGCCCTTACGACGTCGCCATAGTCTGCACGCTGCCGGACTTGGCCATACTGAGCGCGCTGCCGCTGCGCGCATTCGGAACCAGGCTCGTGCTGGACATGCACGACACGATGCCTGAGCTATATCGCGACAAGTTCCCCGGAGAGCGCGGTGAGATAGGAGCCCGAATCCTGACGCTCTGCGAGCGGCTCTCCGCATCGCTCGCCGACCGCGTCCTTGCCGTCCACGAATTGCATGCCGAGCGCCTGGTGGCTGCCGGCATCTCCGCCGAAAAGATTCGCGTAGTGGTCAATTCGCCCGACCCCGCCATCTTCAAACGCCGCGATGCTGACGAGCGGCGGGCGGATGGCTTCAATCTGGTATGTCACGGGACGGTGACGCACCGCCTGGGTCTCGACACGGCGCTCGAAGCACTCGCGATTCTCCGCCGGCGTTCCGCGCAAGCGCTGCACCTGACGGTCATTGGCGACGGCGACCACCTCGGCGAGTTGAAGGCGCTTGCGCGCAAGCTCGGAGTCGATTCCTGGGTGACCTTCAAGGAACCGGTCCCGCTCGAGCTGCTGCCGGCAGAGCTCGTCTCCGCCACTATTGGCCTAGCGCCCTATCACGCCAATGCGGCCACCAATCTGATGCTACCGGTGAAGCTGCTTGAGTACGCTGCACTGGGTATCCCAACCGTGTGCGCGCGGACGCACACCGTCGAACGGTATTTCGTCGAGAATACGGTCGAATACTTCGAGGCCGGCAACGCGTACGGGCTCGCCGATGCGATCCAACGGCTAAGCGGCGATCCGCTGCGGTGCCGGGAACTCGCTGATCGGGCATGGCGGGTCTCGGTGGAACTCGGATGGGAAAGGCAGCGAGGCCGGCTGTTTGATGCGATCGACTCTGTTTTGGCCGATGCGCGCGCGAACGCATGCCCCGCGGCGCCGCCGGAGCAATTGCCCGCGTCCGGCGGGCCCCAACCCACTGTGGTGGAGAAACCAAGATGACCGGCAAGACCCTGGTAGTCGGAGTCGGAGAAGTGGGGGAGCCGCTTGCGCAGGTGCTCGAGCGCCACGCGCCGGTTCTGCGGCTCGATCTCGAACCGCGCGACTTCGCCGACCAAATCGGAGTGATGCACATCTGTTTTCCGTTTCGCAACAGCGCGGAGTTTACAACGGCAGCCGTCGGTTACATCCGCCGCTTCGATCCTGCACTGACGATCATCAACAGCACGGTGACGCCCGGCACCACCGTGGCGGTGGCGCGGGCTGCGGGCCGGCCAATCTGCTACAGCCCTGTTCGAGGCAAGCACACGCAGATGGCCAAGGCGCTGCTGCATTATGCCAAGTTCGTGGCCGGAACCGACGCGCGCGCCGTTGACGGGGCCATCGAGCACTTCAACGCCGCGGGCATGAAGACCCGACGCCTATCAACTCCCGAGACGCTCGAGCTAGGCAAACTCGCCGAGACCACCTACTTCGGCCTCTGTATCGCCTTTGCACAGGAATTGAACCGTTACGCGCAGGCCACCGGAGCCAACTACGACGAAGCGGTCCACTTTTTCGAGGAGGTCGAGTTCCTGCCGCGTCAGACCTATTTTCCGGGATTCATCGGCGGCCATTGTGTTATTCCGAACATCCATCTGCTCCTTAAGGTCGCGCGGTCGCCGCTCCTTGAGGCTATGCTCGATTCGAACCGCCACCGGGCCGAAGAAATCGCGGCGGATGAAGCGCGCACACACGCGCCTGAGGGGCGCTAATCGGCCATGAACGCGGGAAGGCGATGATCAGTCTGGCGCCATACACGGCATCCGCCGCGCTCGACGAGCGCCGCAACTCCTCGCTGGCGGTCGGGGCGGGCGCGCTGCTTTCGCTGTTTATGCTCTTGGGTTTGCGATGGCCGTATCTGTGGCTGGGCGTGGCGGCCGTCATCGGCGTAGTGGGCCTGCTCTGGGCCGCACGCTACACGGTGAAGCATCCGATCTGGCTGGCCTGCGCGATGCTGCTCATTGAAGTCGGTGCTTCGCTGAATTTCTTCGATGAGTCCGTGCGCCCGTTCTTGCGCTACCCGCTGCTGTTCCTCTTCTGCCTGCCGGTGCTTCCCACGCTATGGCGCGACCCAATGGCGCTTCGCGGAGGATTTCGCCTTTACCTGATCTACTTCGCGCTCGCGCTTTTCAGCGTTACCTATTCGATCGCTCCGTTTTACTCGCTTGGCCGGGTGGTGGGTTCTGTGCTGCTGTTCGGAGGGGTTTACACCGTCTCGCAGAACATCAAAGACGAGCAGGATATGCGCCGACTTTTCGGCGTCTTGTGGGTGGCATGCTGCGTCATCTTAGCTGGCGTAGCCGCTTCGTGGGTCCTGCTTCCCTCCGACCTTGCGTGGCAGCTTCCGAACCAGTGGTCCGATGACTCGGTAGTGCGTTTCGTGGGCTTTCTGAACTCGTCTAACCAGGTCGGCGAGGTCGCGCTGCCGACGATCGCTACTGGCATGCTGTTTTGGAAGGCCGCGACAAGGCGTGTGCGAATCGCAATCGCGGCCTCGATCGCGCTGGCTATCCTGTTTGCGGTAATGGCGGATTCGCGTTCGTCCCTGGCCGCAGTCGTGATCGGACTGGTTGCGCTCACGTTCGACCGCTACCGCTGGCGCGCGGCTGTCGCGTGGCTGCTCCTGCTGGCGTTGGCTGTCGGGGGTGCGTCGCTGCTGAGTCCGGACAGGCTGGAGTACCTCAACCGGGGTGACATGATGACGCTCACTGGCCGGACGGACATCTGGCGCTTCACCCTCTCCAAGATCAAAGAGAGCCCGATCCTCGGATATGGATACGAGGTTGAGGGACAGATCTTTCAGGATCGCCATTTCCCGCTGCGGGACAAGATGTGGGATCAGGGGCCGTACATAGCGCTCCACAGCGGCTACCTTACGCGCGCGGCGGGTTTGGGGGTGCCGTCGCTCCTGCTCTGGCTCTTTTTTATCTTGCGTCCGATGGTTGGGATCTTCAGAGGGGTGCCCGATTACTTCAGGATCAGGGACGCTATCCTTATTGGCGCGCTTCCGGTCCTGTTATTGAACATCGATGAAAGCGCGGCGAGCGACTGCCGCTATACCGTCGGCCTGCTCTTGACCTTCGTGTGGTGCATTGCCGAGCGCTCGCGCCTGCTGGCTGAAGACAGCCGGCGCCTTCGAGGGTTGGCGGAGGGTGGGCTTCTCGCCGCGAATGCGAAAGGTGGCTGACTTGGAGCTCCATGAGAGTCCATGATTGTGCTCAGTCTAGCATGGCTCACGCCTGAAAAACCTGATGCGTTGCGATCGAACAAATGCAGTCTTCATATCTTGGGTGAAGACCGTGGCGCGAGCCGAAGGAATCGCGCAGGCGTTGGGCGCTCGAGATTTTTGTATCCAGCGTCTGAAGCGCATGCCGTGGTTCATGCTGCCACTGCGCTATTTTCTTCAGAGTCTTGATACGGTAGCAGTCCTTCGCCGCGAACGGCCGCAGCTTATTATCACAACAAATCCCCCCATTGTGTTGCCGCTGGTTGTCTATGCGTTTGCCCGATGGCCTAAGGCTGACCTCGTGATTGACTCGCACACCGGGGCCTTCACCGGAAAGTGGCGCCCCTTTCTCTTCTTACACCGGTTCTTGTCTCGCAGAGCCCTGGCGACGCTGGTTACGAACGAAACGCTGCGGGAGCAGGTGGCCGCGTGGGGAGCGTCGGCACTTGTCCTTGAGGACCGGGTTCCCGAACTTCCGATTGTCAGGACGGAACCAACGAACCCGTGCTTCACCATAGTCGTAGTCAACTCGTTCGCACGGGACGAACCGGTCGAAGAAGTACTTGCCGCCGCGAGGGGACTTTCAGGCTTTCGCTTTTTCATCACAGGTGGCATTCCCAAGGGGCTGACGGGGCTTCTGGAGCAAGCACCCAGCAATGTGACCTTCACGGGGTTTTTGCCGCGGCCCGATTACGTTGCGATGCTGAGTCGGGCCGATGCGATCATGGTACTCACAACCCGTGACCTCACGATGCTATGCGGCGCTTACGAAGCCGTAGCGGTCGGCAAGCCGCTTATTACCTCGGACTGGCCTGTGTTGAGGAACTATTTCAGCAAGGGTGCGGTCTATATTGACAATTCCGCAGAAAGCATTCGAAGGGCGGCGCTCGAAGTCGCGGACCAAAACCAACGCCTTCGCGACGAAATGCGCGAGCTGAAGAGCGAGCTAAGTCACCACTGGAACCGGCAATTTGAAGACTTCTGCAACCACATAAATGCCTCCTTGAAACTTAACGACGCCGCACCGCTGAATACGCGCCATCCGTAAGGCGGGAGAAAGACTTGCCGGAATACATAGCGATAACACCGGCGCGGGACGAGGAGCGGTTCCTGCCGCAATTGATCGCGTGCATGAGCGCTCAGAAGCATCTTCCCAGACGCTGGACAATAATCGACGACGGCTCCACCGACGCCACGGGCGCGATCGTCGACGCCGCCGCCAGGCAACACCCTTGGATAAGGCCCGTTCACGTGCCGCTCGGCCGGCCGAGGCTGCCGGGCGGCGAATCGGCAATCATGCAGCTTCTTCATGAGGATGCTTACCAGGATGTTGACTACATACTGCGTCTGGACGCGGATATCAGCTTCGGCCCGTCCTTCGCGGAGTCCCTCCTCTTCGAGTTCGCGTCCGATCCCAAGCTCGGAATCGCGAGCGGTATGCTGTATGAACCTGATGACGGCGGATGGCATGAGGTGGTGAGCCCGGCGTTTCATACGCACGGTCCGGCGAAGGCCTACTCGTGCGCCTGTTTCAGGGCGATCGGAGGCTTGGAAGAAGGCTTGGGTTGGGACACTATTGATGACATCGGGGCGAGCATGCTGGGGTTCAAGACGCACGCCTTTCAGCACATTCGAGTCAATCATCACCGCCGCCAGGGGACTGCTAGAGGGGTATGGCCCGGCTTTTTCAACAAAGGGCAGGCCGCCTATCACGTCGGGTACTCGCCGATTTTCCTGATCGCGCGTGCAATCCGGATGGTGGCCGTGGATGGCCCGCTGGGCGCGCTCGCAATGACTACAGGATACCTCGAGGGCTACGTTAAACGGCGCCCGCGGGTCAACAATCCCGAGCTGATAAGATTCGTCCGCTGTCAGCAGCATCGGCGCCTCATGATGCTCGATACGGTGTGGCGTTAGAGACGCCGGCGGGCGCAGGGAGAGCATGCGCCGAGTAGTTGTCACGATCGTCTCAATATTCCTGACGTCGGTCGCTTGCGCTGACTGGCCGTACCCCACACCTACGCCTGCTCCGGCGCCGGGCTGCAACTACTACGTCAGCACGAGCGGGGCCGATTCGAATCCAGGCTCTGCATCGCGTCCCTGGCTGCATATCCAGTTCGCGATTGCGCATCTCGGTGACGGGCAGGTGGCATGTGTTGCGCCGGGCGTCTATGCCAGCTCATACGACAACAGCGGGAACATAAGGATCACCAGCTCAGGAGCAGAGGGCAGGCCAAAGGTTTTGACCGCACAAGATCCGGGCGCGCTTCCGCAAATCCGTTCGCTCTGGATTTCCGCGAGCTACTGGCTGGTTGATCATCTCGACGTTTCGAATCAGTCAAATGCCTACGGGGTGGAGATCTCGGGCAACGCAACGGGCGTTTCAATAACGAATAACTACATTCACGAACTCTGCCGCGGGGGTATCTATGCGAGTAACGCCACGTCGCAGCTCACGATCACGGGAAACCGCGTTTGGCACGCGCAGATGGCGGGAATCAGCTTTGGCGGAGCGAATTCGCTGGTAAGCCTTAACGAGATTTGGGACACGCGGGAGTTGCCGTGGCTCGCCGGTGGCATCTATGCGAGCTGTACGGATCCGCAGCCCGACTCCTGCCGGGACGACGCCGACGGCATCCGCTTCTTCGGCACCGGTCACATTATTCGCCAGAACTATATCCATGACATTCCGGTGAACCACGCGTCGGGCGGCCCGATCGATCAGCAGGCGCCGCACACCGACTGTTTCCAGACCTGGAACAACCACGGGCAGGCCGCGGGCGGCAATATCCTCATCGAGCAGAACTGGTGCCGATGGCCCGCGCCGTATCTGGCGACCCCCGCCGACGTTTCGCCGTGGGCGGGCCGTGGCTGCGTGGGCTCGAACCACATTGCGAGCATCGAAGATGCGACCGGCACGATCACCTGGCAAAATAACGTCTTTGCAAACTCCGGCCATGGCATCATCGTCAGCGGGAGCGCCGCGCATCACATCTGGAACAACACTTTCGATCACGTGCAGGCCGAGGCGATCGAAGTTCATCCAGATACCGTTTCCGACTGGCTAATCCAGAGCAATATCTTCTTTGACTCGGGCAACGGTCGCGACGGATGGCTGGCGTGGAAAAATCAGAGCGGCGTAAAGATCGGAAGCAACGACTTTTATATGCGCACTGGAGCGCCGGGTGGAAACCTCTATTGGGGCGGCGGTACGGCGCCGTCGTACACCGCGGTGGACCCGCAATTTGTGAGCACCGGCAATTCGACCGGGGCCGGCTCGGACTATAGACTCAGAGACTCCTCGCCTCTCGCGGCCAGTGGCGAAACCGTCGTATCGGTCAGCAACGACATCGAGGGCAACCCGAGACTTGCGGGTCATTACTCCTTTGGCGCCTTTCAGCCGGCGTGCGGAGCAGCGTCGCCATGCGGCCTGCTCAATCGCGCCGGAGCCAGACCCCGCGACTCCGAGAGCATCGCGCCGCATTGGACCGACCACCCCAAGTGATGGATCTGGCGGCTTCGTCGGCAGATCACGGCCTGCGCCAGAACAAGACAATCATAAGCCTTGCGCGACAGGGCGGATTTCTTCTACGCTTCGCCTGATAGGGCGGCCAAAATGGAAATACCGGATCATCGGTTTTTTTGGCGGCTGAAAGTTCACCCAGCGAAATTGCTGCACGAATTGGAGGGTCATCTCTTGTCTGTCGGGGTCTTGATAAGAAACCGGTTTCAGCTGCTGGCTGACGAAAACAGTAGAGAGGACCTGACCCGAAATTGAAAGCTCCCAAGTGTTTGGTGATTCGACAAGCCGGCAGCAGCGCGCCGGAGCCTGTCGCTCAGTTCGCCGAGTTACGTGGATCGCAGCCCTTGGTGCTGGATCACGACCAGACAGATCTGGCCGTCATCCGTGGCGAGAACGCGGATATCATCGCGATTCGATGGGAACTCTGGGAGCGCCTCGACGGTGACTCGAAAAACGAGCTCGCCGACCGGGTTAAGCGCGGAATGGTGCTGTACCTGGGCGGCGGCCTGAAATCGGGCGGTTCGTATTCGCTCAAGCCGTGGCTCGATGCTCCTTTGGTGGCCACGGCGCTCGACAATGTCCGCGGTTACAGTTTCACTTCGCATCGCCTGGTACCGAAGCCACTCGAAGGTGAGCACGTGGACGTGGAGATTCCATCAGCCTTGGCCGCTACCGTCGGGCCGCCGAGCGAGCCACTGGTGGTGACACGACCGTCAGACGGCGGCCAGCGTGCGCTAATCTTTGCGATTCCATCGGGCGCAGGTTTCGTGATTTGCGACTGGACGGCTCATACGGCGCCGTCACATGAGGAATCTCCGATCCTCTCGCGGCTTATCGATCGTGAGCAGCGACTGCGCAACATCGGCCCGCTGATAGCTGTCGATTTCGCCAGTGGCCGCAACTTCAAGGATCCGGGTTTCTATAACCTCACGCTCGACGACCGCCCAGCTAACTACGATTTTCTTCGTTTGGCACAATTGCGCCGATGCCTGCTGCACATGCGCGAAATCGCTGATGGCTTCCATCTTGATTGCGCATGGACACCCGATCAGAGCCGTCCGCTTCGTAGTTACGTGAGCACGCTTAAGGAATTCGGTGCAGGTTTTGTGTGGCACGGATTGCTAAGCCACATCGATCACACAAAGATCGCGGACCCGGGTGCGGACCTTCAACGAGGACGCGAGCGCATACGGGCGATCTCGGGCCGGTATGGCGTGGAGATTCAGCCAATCATGATCTTTCCGTTCGAGCGGCGCAACGACGCAGCCATTCGCTGTCTTATTGAGGGTAAGTTCGAGGCGATGGTGGAATACGCCGAGGCCAACGCAGAGGGTGAGACCCATTTGCCGGCTCATCTCCGCTACTCGACACCGCTAAGAAGGTCTGTCGCCGCGGGTTTTCCCGTGCTCCGTCGATATCCGCGCCGCGTGATGGACTTCGATCGGATGCTTGGGCTGGCCGCACTCGGCCTGCCGATAATCGCGAACGCCCATCCCAATCACCTTGGGATAGCGCGTCTGCGCAGCTCGGTGACGAAGGGCTCGATTGAGTATTTCGACGACGTGCTGCATTTCGCGACCAGTAAGCGTATGCGGCCGGCTACGCTTATGCAGCTCGCCGCGGAGATGAAGGAATGGCCCCAGCCGTTCGCGGAGCATAATGCCGCCGTCTGTCATGGCAGGACTTAAAATCCTTGTGAACGGCCGGAGAATCACCTATTTTGAGTGAAGGTTTGCTACCAGGGTCATAATGGCAGTTATCGCCGATAAATCACCTAAGGCCGATAGGGTCGCAACGGCACTTGACACCGTCGTTTTGCGGGCGGAGCCAGGCCAAGTCGTGTGCATCGTATGTGGAGCCGTTGCAATCACGCGGCAAGTGCTGCCGAACTGGGGAAGCTGGTGTCAATGCACCAATTGCGGACTGGAGTTTGCCGACCCGCTCCGGCTGCTTGAGGATCCCACGGTGATGTTCGAGCGTGCCTATGAAGGCGAGGACGAGGACTGCGGCATGGAGGAATTCGCCTATCGCATGTCGATCCGGCACGCATTGCTAGACGATCCCAGGTTATGGTTTTTCAATCCTTTTGCGGTCGATGAAATTCTGGGGTTCCTCAAGAGCAAGGTTCCGCCCGGCGGCACTGTGTTAGACTTCGGATGCGGTCTTGGCTTCTTCCTGCGAGTCCTCAAGCGTGAGGGCTTCAATCCGGTTGGACTCGATGTGGCGAAAGTCACGGTCGAGATGAATCGCAAGGAAGGTTTCGAAGTCTGGCATGGCACCCTCGACAGCATGCCGCCTGATTTCGTGAAGCCGGATGCTGTCGTAGCGCTCTTCGTGCTGCACCATCTCGACGACCCCATGGGTTTTTTTGGCTCTCTGCGCAGGCTCTGGCCGCAGGCTGTGGTCGCAATTGCAGAATACGGTCAGACCGGATCCATCTCTGCGGCTGGCTATCCGCCCCGGACCCTTCATCGGTGGAACGCGAACGCTCTTGCCACGGCGATGCGCCGGGCGGGCTACATTGCGACGCCAATTGAAGTCAACTCCACCGGAACTGAGCATCTTCTGTTGCGGCCGGTGCGCGCCGTGATGCGCAAGACGGTCGTCATGCCCCGCATTTTCCGGATGTTAAAAGCGGTTCAGCGGCGCGCACTCCCAAAGGTGTTGAAGCCATTACAGCGACCTGGCTACACGGTGCTAAGTTTCGGCGAGCCACCGGAACCGCAAGCTCAGCCTATCGATTGAGACCGCTTCGCACTTGATCGAAACCCGTCTCATTTCATTTTGTCAAATCGATAACGACTCTTGCAGCTGCTCAAATTCGGCTCCGATGACATTTTCAGCCGGGGCATGCGTATATGACCGGTGATCTAATGTTGTAAACGCGCCTCCAATTGGGCGCGCTGGCTGCAACAGAAAAGGTTGCGGAAACGCAACTTTGACACGACATTCCCTTCGTTGAGTCGCTGCGGGACACGTCGTCTACATACCGCTACTCAGCGTAGAGAAGCAAAACTAATCGTAGCATTATGGCACGTCGCTTGCTTCGACGACGGAACCGGAGAGTGCGTCCGTCGGGCTTGGGTCCGGCCGGTTCGCCTTCGGCACTGGGAGGTCGTGGAGAGCCTAGATGGGCGCGTCGAACGCAACAAAACTGTTTGCTTCGTCTCTTGCCGTAATTCTGATGGCTGTCTTCGCGCCTGCCGGAGTTTCTTGGACAAGCAAATCATTTGCTCAGGACCCGGCGCCTGCAGCTCTGCAGGTCTCGGTCGTATATCCATCCGACGGAATACTAACCCCGGGCGAGCCGCAAATTGTCCGAATCGGGATCACGGTACAACCATCGCCAAGGACTCCGCTCCACGCATATCGATTGCGGCTAAAAGTGCGCGGGCAGAATCGGCGGACAGTGGTCTCCGATTCCTTCTATCCGACCCAGGTTTATTCTGTCGCGGCATTGAGCCTGAAAAAACTTCTGCCAGGCGAATACGATCTGACCGCAGAACTGAATCACGATGGGCTGGTTGTGCCCGCCTCGCAAAGGTATCGAATAAGTAAACGCCGGTTTGGAAGCGCAACCCCTACTATCAGGGCGACCCCGACTCCCACTCCGATTCCGACTGCGACGCCGTCCACAGATCCACCTCCCACATCAACACCGACTCCGACAGCGACGTCAACCACCGTAACCGCGACGCCGACTCTGAGCGCAACGGCAACGGCGACTCACACTACAACCTCGACTCCTACAGTGACTGCCACCGCCACCGCAACGCCGACCGATTCCGCCACCGCAACCGCGACTTTGACGGCAACCCCGACAGCGACGGCTACCGCTACGACGACCGCCACTGCAACCGCGACTTCGACCGCAACCCCGACAGCGACGGCGACCGCTACCGCGACGGCCACGGCCACTGCGACGGCTACCGCGACGGCGACGAAAACGGCAACGGCGACACCAACTTCGACGGCGACGGTATCGGCGGCTTGTACGTGGGCGATTGCGAACAGCGGTGGCCAGGCTGCGTTTGAAAGCGAGCAGCTTAGCGGCGCCGTGGGGGCTCTGCCGAATGATGCTACGATTGGCAACTATGTAACGGTATCTATCAGTCTACGAGCAGTCTCCGGTACTACAGTCGCGGTGACTTCCGTTACTGGAATGGCTACCTTCACCAAACTTGCTGGTTCAGCGACTGGCTCAGGCTACTCAGATACCGAAATATGGGGAGGCATTGTCACAGGGGCGACAGAAGATATTGCGGTGAGTTGGAACGGTAGTAGTTATGGCTCATGGCAGGCTACGGAATGGACCAATGGTAGCTCAACCATTGACACAGGCAGCGGTTCCAACACAGGTACGAATTCTGCTTCGTCCATCGACCCCGGCTCGATAACGACAAGCAACGCGAATGACCTAATACTGGCCATCGGTGGCTATTACGGCGGCTCTTCAGCGACTACAAATCCTAGTTCCCCGTGGCAGAGCTTAGGCTCGCATACCGGGCCACCGTCCACTGGCGTTGTTTACCAAGCGGTATCTAGCACAGGCCTCTATGACCCTGTCTTTGGTTTTGGCTCCAGCGAGGCAAATCGGGCGGCGGTAGTAGTGGCATTGGAAGCGGGAACCAGCTGCTCAGCGACCTCCACACCGACTCCGACTGCGACGCCGTCCACAGATCCTCCCACATCAACGCCGATTCCGACACCGACGCCAACCGCCACAACTACGACGCCGACTGTGAGTGCAACGCCGACAGCGACCTCAACGCGCACAGCCACGGCCACCGCGACTGCCACCGCAACGGCCGGGAAGACCGCCACGGCAACCGTGACACCGACCGCGACCGCCACCGGCGCGACCGCAACTCCGACAGCGACGCCCACGCCGACTATCAACTCACAATGTTCCGGGCCTAATGCTTTCTTTGTTGACCTCGGCGGGAACGATTCTACGGGCACCGGTTCCGCTGCGAATCCGTGGCGGACGATACAGCACTGTGCCGATACAATCAGCAGCGGCCAGACCTGCTGCGTGAATCCGGGCGCGTTTGGTGAGAATGTGCAATTGGCATCTACTACGGGTTCGTCGAGCAGCCTAAAAACCGTGACTGCCTCGCAACTGCCGTCGTGCACGGGGGTTACCTCGACAACCCAGTGCAGTTGGGCTACGACTTGCCCTTGTGAGGCTGGTTCGGGCTGTCCGTCGACCGGTCGCTTCTACGTCGATGGCGCGAACTGGGTCATCGACCACATGGACGTTTCCTCACAGGTGACGGATCAGATTGGCATCTGGTTTGAGAACAGCAGTGATCCCGGAGCTTCCAACAACGCCACCAACGACACCGCCCGGTACAATTACGTCCACGAGCTGTGCGACACCGGAATTGAAGCCGAGAAATCAACCAGTCACATCAGTATCCTGAACAACGTCGTTTACCACGCAGATACGGTAGGAGTCCTGCTCGACGGCTCTAACAGTCTAGTCCAGTGTAACGACATATCTGGCACAGAGTCGGATCCGCAACTAGATGGTGGCATTTACGCAGGCTGTGCGGCTGAGGAAAGCCCCGGCAATACCGATGCGGACGCGATTCGCTATCATGGTAGTAATCAGGAGATTGAGGAAAACTACCTCCACGACATCAACATTTCATTTGCTGCGGGAGGCCCATCGGTAGGGGTCGAGACGCCGCACACTGACTGCTTTCAAACTTTCACAAGCAGCAGTCGCAGCGCGGCCAGCAACGTGATGATTGAGCGGAACAAGTGCATTTGGCCACAGCCATACTACGTTGCTTCGGGTAACACGGCGACAAGTTCCTGTACGGCTCCAGGCGTTCCCTTTCCCTGTTGCACCGGTCGCGGGACGGGGTGCTCGCTGGACCTGCCCTCGATGTGTACGGGCGCCGGCGTGCCATTCTCTTACTGCACCGGCGCCGGTACGGGCGGTATAGATTACAGTTCCTACACTGGCGAAAATCACTACGGAGAGAATGCCCAGAACACCGGTCTTGTTACGTTCAAGAACAACATTTTCGTCAACGGCAAACAGGGCATTGACTTTGAATCAACCACCGCAGGTCCGATCGCCATTCTGAGCAACACCTTCGACCACTCCACAATGGAGCAGATTATTTTTGGTGGCACTCCGGTAGCGGGCACTCTGACCGAAAATAACATGTTCTACGATCAAAATGATGACGGAAACCCGCTAGACTATGGAGACGTGGGAGTATGGTACACGGGTAGCACGACGAATGTGACGTTTGCCAATAATGATTGTTACTTACGGTCAACTTCAAGCTGCGCCGACCCTGCTGGCGTGACGAGCCTGCATGTGGCGCCCGGCTTCACCAGTTTCGGCAGCCTAACCGGGACGACCATTTCCGGCGTCACGAACCAGGGGGTCACCGGTGCAAACTATGATCTTACCAGTGGATCGGAGCTGATCGGGGCGGGGCTGAATCTGGAATCGAGCGGCGTTACCAATGACTATCCGGGCAATGCAAGACCGCCGACGGCGAATTTCGCTGTGGGTGCATATGAGCTCACGCCGTGACGAGTGATACGAAGTTCACTCAGATCAACTCAAGAAGCCCGTTATGAAGGTGTAACACCGAAGTTTTGAATCCAATCCGAGCCTGGGCGCCGTTGAAGAAAGGAAGTTGAAACGCTGGAGCGATGGATTCGCTCCGGCGGATTCGTCATCGGGTGGGTCGGTTAACTGCCGGTGCCGGTCAGGTTCACGTTGTGCGGGCTGGCGGCGTCGCCAACCGCGCTGACCCCAAGCGTCGCGCTCTCCGCCGTCTTGGTGCTGGGCGTGAACTTAAGCGTGTACATGCACGAGGCGCCACCGCCCGCTAGCGTCGCTCCGCAGGTACGGCCCGTCGGCACAAAGTCGCCCGCGTTGGGTCCGTTGACGCTTTCGCTTATCGTCAGCGTCGCGCTGCCGCTGTTAGTTAGCGTCACCGTCTTGTTCGTCGAGGAATGCCCCACCACAATGGTGCCGAAAGCGATGCTCGCCGGAAGCACCTTGAGCGGCGTCACTCCGGTTCCGCTCAATCCGACTGCCGGCGGACCACCATTGGGGTCTTCGGCAACCGCGATCGAAAGCGTGCCGCTCTCCGTAGTCTCGGTGCTGGGCGTGAACGTCACCGCGTAGGTGCAGCTCGCCAGCGCCCCCAGCGTGCCGGTGCACGTCCCGCCGGTCACTGCGAAGTCGCCCGCGTTCGCCCCGCCGATGCTCGTTCCGCTCAGGGTGATCGGCCCGCCACTGGCTTGGTTGGTCACCGTGATGCTCAGCGTCTTGGAGGCCGTCTGTACGACATTGCCGAAGACCAGCTTCGTCGCAGACAGGGACTCCGGAACTGTTGCCAATGCGCTGAATGAAACCGTGTACGGACCCAGCAGGTCGCGGCTGTCGGTGACCGTCATGGTCGCAGACTCGGTGCCCACAGCGGTCGGAGCGAACGTCACGATCATCGAACAAGCCGTGTTGGCCGGCAATGTCGCGGTGCAGGTGCCACCTGTGACGCTGAAATCGCCGGCATTGGGTCCGCTGAAGGTCGGCGGCAGGGTCAGTGAGACCGAGTTGGTCTGATAATTTTGCACCGTGATCGACTTGGTCGCCTTGGAGCCGTCCTTCACGCTGCCGAATCGGTAGCTGGCGGGCGTAACCGTCATGTCAGCCGTGCCCGTACCGCTGAGCGCCACGCTCTGCGGGCTGGTCGCGGCGTTGTCGTAAACCGAGAGCGTCGCACCGCGAGCGCCGAGCGCGCTCGGCGTGAAGCCGATCGTAATCGTGCAGGTGGCCAAATGCGCCAGTCCGCCTGGCGGGCAAGTGGTGGCACCCGTAGCAGCGAATTCTACCGGGTGGTTCGAGGTTACGCTGCCGATGAACAGCGGGTTCGTGCCGGTGTTTTTGACTGTGAGGTTCTTGGTGATCGTGTCCCCAACCGGCGAGCTGCCAAGAGCGAGCGAAGCCGGCACGGAAATCGAAGTCGTCGGCGTCGCGGTCGGCGTTGCAGTTGCGGTCGCAGTCTGAGTCGCTGTTGTTGTTGCTGTTGCAGTAGGCGTTGCGGTCGAGGTCGCCGTCGTGGTTGCAGTTGGCGTGGCAGTCGCGGTCGACGTTGCAGTCGCGGTAGCTGTCGGGGTCGCAGTGAGAGTCGCTGTTGCCGTCGGAGTTGCCGTAGCTGTTGTGGTCGGCGCGGCAGTTGCCGTTGCGGTTGCTGTAGCCGTGGCAGTTGGCATCGGCGTATAGGCGTAAGCGCCGATGTCCGGCGGGCTATTCAAAAGGTCGTTCAAAATATCGACACTAAGCCCGCTGACCGAAATGCCAGCCCCTATGAGCGGTGATGGAGTCACGGGCATGAAATTGTCGCTGCCTGTAAATGTCCGGCTCCAGTACGTTTCGAGTCCGGTATCGGGACTGGCGCTTACGGTCCAGTTCCCCGAAGTCGTGATGGTGTTTACTGCATTCTCGAAGGTGGTGATTGTCATCGGCCCGCGATACTTTTGCAGCTCGTCGATGAACCACTGGAACTCTTGCGCGGTTAAGTCCGTAGTGTTGTGAGCCAAGATATCGTCGTAATATCCTTCACTCGCATGATACGCAAATGCACGCGCAGACTGCTGAATGCAAGCCTGCTGCCCGGCGGAACTCAGAGTAGCGTAGTTAGGACAGCCCTTGATGCTCGCGGCACTTGGATGGTTGCCGATGTCGAATACATCGATATCACCTAGCCACATCCAGTGTTGGTAAGCACCAAAGCCAGCGACCGCCCGCGCTACGGTTATCTGTGGCAGGTTGCTGTGGATCCAGGTCGAGAGGAACACGCTACCGTAATCGTATGGAGTAACAAACTCTTTGACTTGATAACCGGGGCAGGACGCTTGCAAGTCTATCATTCCTGTTTCGAGGTCCGCGATGGAGTTCGTAATCTCTTCACTCAGCCAGCGATTAGCTGGTCCGGTGTCGTCGTCGAACGGAATGCCTGTAGCAACGGTTTGAGGAAGCGCTGTGGTTGCATTCTTCAACGAATTGGAAGGAGCTGTGCCGATCGCACCGCCAGTGCTGTCGCCTGATGGGTCGGTAGTCAAGGTACAGGAATAGTTCGCCCAACCACTGATAGCCGTACAGACCTCAGGCAGCGTGCTGTAAGAGGGATTGGTGAGATCGAGACTGTGCGTGTCGCCTGAGCCGGTGGTCGCCAAGATAGTACCGCTGCCGGACGCGACCATGTTGATGTCCGAGTATGAGCCCGAGTAGGTGACGGAGAACGCGTAGGGACTGCTCAACAGCATATGATGGCGAGTATGGTCGGCGATCTCGTGTCCCTGATTGCACAGCGTTGACAATTCGGAGATCTGAGTCGGGGTTATAACGTTCGCGTCATTGGTCAGACTAACCGCCATCGACATCAAGATGCCGTAGTTGTTGTACGCGTATTCCGCATTGTTATAGAAATAATCAATGTTCTGGCCGTCGTCGGCGCACAGTGTAATATAGCCAAGTCCGGCCTGCGTCTGCGTGTAGTAGGGGTAGCCGTTAATAATATCGTTGTTCTCGGTCCAAGTGCCGCTGACCGAGGCGACGGGCCACAGTTGCGTGCCCGACCCGTCAATCATGCAGTTGTTCGTGGTCAGTGTGCCGCCGCTGGCTACTACGATTGGGGTATTGCGACAACAGGTCAGCGCCGTGTCGCCGGTGACGGAGCCATTAGTCGCGGTGACGGTAGCTGACGCACCCACATTAAGCCCATAGCTATAGGCGTTGTTGATGTCAAAGTTATTGATGTTAACGGTTCCGGCAGAAACGTAAATGCCTGAACCAAGCTGCGCCGGATTGCCTGCAAGCACGAAGTCCTGAAGCGTGCTCGTCTCGCCGGCATGGTTTATGTAGACGCTGTACTCTTGTCCGTATCCGCCGTTGACGAATACTTGGCTTACGGTAGTAGCGTGGAAAATCTCGAGCGGCGGCGAAATGCCCGAGCCAGTAATCGTCAGCCGTTGCACAGTTTCTCCTGCCGCGTCCAGATAGAGCGTCGGCGTCCCAGCAACCGCGGGCGTGATGGTCACGGTCCCGTTGAAACCAGCAATCTGCGAGCCTTGGAGAGTGAGATTCGCGAGCGCCAAGGCCCTCGATGGCGCAACGTAACTTTGGCCGCTCATGCCGCCCGAAAGCTCGATGGTGTCGCCGGGATTCGCGGTAGCATACGCAGCGCTCAAGGTCGCGTAGGAATCATTCGCAGTGTAGCCTGAACCGTTAAACGCAAGCGTCGGATTGCTTGCCGCACCGTTAGAATTGGCGTTGACGTAGCGAGTCACGGGAATCGGAGTTGGAGTGGCTGTAACCGTCACGGTTGCTGTCGGTGTTGCTCCGCCGGTAGCACTAGCGGTTACTGTAACCGGCGCGGTAGCCGTTGGAGTTGCCGTAAGCGTTGCCATCGCGGTAGTCGTTGCCGTCGCCGTAGGCGCAGGTGTAGGCGTCACAGAACAGCCAGTTTCAAGCGCCACCACTACCGCAGCGCGACTTGGTTCGCTGGCGCTAAAGGCAAAGACAGGATCATAGGAACCGGTGTTGGTTACCACTTGATAAACAACGCCCGTAGATGGCGGTCCGGTATGCGAACCCAAGCTCACCCATGGTGGGCCGGGGTTAGTGGTCGCGGAAGAACCGCCTTCATAGCCGCCGACGGCCAGTATCAGGTCGTTCGCATTGGTTGTGGTTATCGAGCCGGGGTCGATGGACGAAGCGGAACTTGTACCTGCACTAGAACCGCTACTTGTGTCTAGGGTTGCACTACCCCCGGTCCATTCCGTAGCCTGCCAGGAGCCATAACTACCACCGTTCCAACTTACTATAATGCCGCTCGCTGCTGTCGTAACTGTTCCGCCCCAGATTTCGGCGTCGGAGCATCCAGAGCAGGTTGCAGAACCGGCGAGCTTAGTGAAGGTGCCGATGGGTCCGGTAACGGACGTTACCTCGACCGTGGCGGCGGAGACCGCCTTTAGGTTGATCGCTACCGTTACGTAATTACCGACCGTAGCGTTATTCGGCAGATACTCTTCAGCGCCGGTAAGCTGCTCGCTTTCAAAGGCATTTTGAGCACCGCTGTTCGCGACCGCCCATGAACAAGCCATGGGGGTCGCGGTTGAGGTTGCGGTGGCGGTCGCTGTTGCGGTCGAAGTTGCAGCAGCCGTTGCTGTCGGCGTTGCTGCGGCGGCAACAGTAGCCGTAGCGGTCACCGTAGCACTCGCAATCGCTGTCGGGGTTGCGGTGGCAATAGCGGTGGCGGTCGGGGTCGCGGTGGCTGTTGGTGTTGCGGTTGGGGTTAACAGGGGTTGGGCGAATTCGAGCACGCGGCTGTTGTTCTCGTCGGCGACGTATAGGCTGCCGCTGGCGTCCAGCGCAACCCCCTCGGGATTACACAGGCTGCTCGCGCTCACCCCGCCGTTGTTGCAGGTGTTGGAACTAAAGCTGCCGTTCTGCCCGAACACCAGATCGGCGATGGTGTCGCCGCTCCCCGGAGTCGAGGTAACGGTCAGCGGAGTGTTGTATTCGAGCACGCGACTGTTGCCCGCCTCATTAAGTAACTCGGAGACGTAGAGGTTGCCGCCGGCGTCCAGACCGACCCCATAAGGATTGCACAGGCTGCTCGCGCTCACCCCACCGTTGTTGCAGCTGTTTGAAGTGAAGCTGCCGCTCTGCCCGAACACCAGATTGGCGGACCCGCCGAAGCAGGGAAACGAACCGTTGCAGGCGGTCAGCGGAGTGTTGTATTCGAGCACGCGGCTGTTAGACGTGTCGGCGACGTAGAGGTTGCCGCTGGTGTCTACCGCAACCCCGTAGGGGTTACACAGGTCGCTGGCCGTGGGGGGATTGCCAGAGCCACCGTTGTCGGAATCGCACCCAGTCGAAGTAAAGCTGCTGCCCTGCCCGAACACCAGATCGGCGGTGGTGTCGCCGCTCCCCGAAGTCGCGGTAACGATCAGCGGAGTGTTGTATTCGAGCACGCGGCTGTTGCCTTCGTCGGCGACGTAGAGATTGCCGCTGGCGTCCACCGCAACCCCGGTGGGGCTGCACAGGTTGTTGGCGGGAACGTCGTTGTCGATATTGCACGCAGTTGACGTGAAGCTGCCATCCTGCCCGAACACCAGATTGGCGGACCCCCCAATACAGGGGAATGAACCGCATCCTGCGAACGGGGCACTGTATTCGAGCAGGCGGCTGTTGCCCTCGTCGGCCACGTAGAGGTTGCCGCCCGCGTCTACCGCAACCCCATAGGGCGCGCACAGGCTGCTCGCGCTCAGGCCGCCGTTGTTGCAGGTGCCCGAGGTAAAGCCGGGCTGACCAATCACCAGATCGGCCGGCCCGCCGTTGATCAGGGTGGCTACATTCCGGTAGCCCAGCACGCGGCTGTTGGATGTGTCGGCGACGTAGAGGTTGCCGCTTGCGTCGACCGCAACCTCGGTCGGGTCGCACAGGCTGCTCGCACTCAGTCCGCCGTTGTTGCAGGTGCCCGAGATAAAGTCGGGCTGCCCCATCACGAGATCGGCGACAGTGTCTCCGCTCATCGCCCTTACTATCATTGCTGACAAGGCGACGACGGGGATCAGCACAACAGCGACAGCTACCCAAGCGCGCCTCCCGCTTCCCTGGCCATTTTTTCTCATACGGAGCTTGGATAACCTGATTTGGGATCACTCTGCTGGCGTTGCCTGCCTAGAACGACCCTTATTCAACAAAATCGACTGCTTGATGAAGCTGAATTGACCCAATCCGTCGGAGTTTCCCTAACCGGCCTGGACGTCTATTCTTAGCGCCCATTCGTCAAAGTAAACGCCATATCCTGTCCGCCTTGCGTGCCGACACCGCCGAGCGAGGCCAATAGCGAATGCAGCCACCGCGAGCAAAATCCTCACAGACGTCCTTGGTGTTGTAGCTTTCGAAGCCGAGCCTCGGTCGCAGAAGAAGCGCAAGTCTCGTCCCCCAAGGGAGCTATAGACGAGTCAAAACGTGCAAATAACAAAATTACCGTAACAAAGCAAGCAGCTTCCACGCACGTCACTCCTCCATCCAAATTGGCCGCTGCGGTAGCCTGGCCGCGCTGACGATCGGAACGGAATACGCCAAGCCAGCACGCCGGTCGTGGAGTCGGGGCGGGCCAGCCGACCGCCGCCACGACCGCGCTCTCCGCCCCTCCCAAGCTCATCGAGTGCCGAACTGCTCGACGCTTTGGCCGAAGTATTCCACCGCCATGCCACTGCGACCCCTCCGACATCGACGCGCCTTGATCTGCGTCGACGGGAAAAGCAAAAACCGGCGCCCTCAGCCTTTGCTTCGGTTTCAAATTGTCCCGATCGACTGGAGAGCAAGAACTGCATCGAAGTGAACTGGAATCGCGAGCCAGGATGCGCCAGATGAGACGTGCTGAAGGCCGATCGATTGTATTCGATTTCAACGAATCTCGATGCGATGTTTCGAGACGCGGGCCAGCCTGCATAGGCGTATGTTCCCTCGGACAGAGGCGGTGGCGGCGGACTCGGAGGTGTCCTGCTGCCGCCGGGCGCGTTAGCCACCAACAGCTCCTAAACCCCCGCCTATACTGCGGCGGTTGGCGCAAACGCAGCGCCGCATACAACGCGCGCTGCGGATGGTCCTCGTGCGCGACCGGCGCGCCGAACAACGCGAAGATGCCGCCGCCGGTCGATTGCACGATGTAACCGTCGTAGCGCCTCACCGCGTCGATCATCAGCTTGAGCGCCGGATCGAAAATCGCGCGCGCCTCCTCGGGGTCCAGGTCCTGCTCGAGCTCTGTCGATCCCTTGATTTCGGCGAACAGCGCCGTGACCGTCTTGCGCTCACCCTCTGTCGCGAGCGCTTCAAGCGGCGCGTCGGAGCCTACTCGAATCGCGGGACCAGGCGACTGGTCTCGGGGCATCGATGTTCTGGCGGCGGCTGGCAGCGTGGCACCGCAATCTCCACAGAACTTCTTCTCGGGCGGATTGTCCCCGCCGCACTGGGCGCATCGATTTGCCAGCGCGGCGCCGCAGTCCCCACAAAACCGCTTGCCCGTCGGATTTTCGGCTCCACACTTCGCGCATTGCATTGCTGTACCCAGTGTGCCTCCTCAAAATTCCATCCGCGCTGAAAACACTGGATTTTTCGCGCCGCGCCGCCTGCCAGATGAATTTCCCTGCTCCGCGCTAAAAATTCCCTGTTACATCGAAAAAATTCCCTGTTCCTCCAAAATAATTCCCTGCTCGGCTGAGTAGGGAATTTCGACAAAAACCCGAGAGCAGACAAGACTTATTTGGTCCGAATTCGACCCCAAGGCGGTCGAAATCGCGAAAATTCCCTGTATTTTCCCTGATGATCAGGGAATTTGACGTGGAGAGCAGTTCGCAACGGACTGCGTCATCCGCACCCGAGTCCTCGACGTATTGAAATCTCTGAAGAAGTGCACGAAATCGCGGCGCGTGCGTCGCTTGGTGAGTGCAAAGGCCACCGGAGAAATGCTCACTTGGGAGATTGCGCGGCCGTTCGCGGAGATTCTCTCCGTTTCGACTTTTGGCGGTGGTGTGCCTGCTCATAATTCCGGATGCTCTGAAAACAACGGAGTTTTGCGCAGGCACCGGGTTGACATCTGGATACTATTTGACTAAACACGGCTGGCAATTAGTTAAGATTTCCTTTGATACGACGGGGGTCGGGAAATGGCGGGACGCACCGAGGGGAGGGCTGTAAGTCTGTTTGTGGCCCTCGTTTCGTTGGTGGTGTGTTTTGCCCCGTCAATTGCTCGCGCGCAACAAGTCGTCGGAACAGTCACCCAACTCAGCGGTTCCGCGCAAATCCAGCGAGGCGGTGCGA
>Ga0181536_10000892_pt1 | contig 35726 bp, 27 predicted proteins | sample PEATcosm2014_Bin_41_FD_121105 | JGI IMG/M metagenome (GOLD analysis project Ga0181536, IMG submission 121105) | Peatland microbial communities from MTU Mesocosm Facility, Houghton, MI, USA - PEATcosm2014_Bin17_60_metaG | ecosystem: Environmental > Terrestrial > Soil > Wetlands > Peat | place...
ATTACACCGGGAGGCCGGAATAGGGGAAATTTCAGATTGCAGATTTGCGATTGTAGATTGAAAACCGGGCTGTACCTTTCAATCTAAAATCTGCAATCTGAAATCTGCAATCGCTTTCCCTAGTCCTTCATCACCGCGTCGATGGTGGCGTAGAGCTGGCTGCTCGGTTCCTTGACTTCGACGTAGGGCTTATTCGGATTGCGGTTGCTGACAATATAGACCGTGGGTGTGTGATCGAGTTTGATGGCCTTCCCCAATAGGGGAAATTTCAGATTGCAGATTTGCGATTGTAGATTGAAAACCGGGCTGTACCTTTCAATCTAAAATCTGCAATCTGAAATCTAAAATCTGCAATCGCTCTCCTAGTCCTTCATCACCGCGTCGATGGTGGCGTAGAGCTGGCTGCTCGGTTCCTTGACTTCGACGTAGGGCTTATTCGGATTGCGGTTGCTGACAATATAGACCGTGGGCGTGTGATCGAGTTTGATGGCCTTCCCCAGGTCGCGGTCGGCGTTCACTTGCGCCGCGAGTTTGCCGTTGGGGTCAATGACGAAGGGCAATTCCACCTTGTGTTCAGTGGCGAACTTCTCGGCGTAGCCGCGCAGGTTCTGAAGATTGACTTCCAGCTGGTTCTCGAAAATGTAGTCGCGGAAGTCGTTGCCCAGAGCCTTGGAATGGGTGTCAAAATAGCGTGCCATCACCGCCGCCTGATAGGACCAGGGATGGTTGGGCAGCGGGAAGTCGTGACGCACCACGGGGATCTTGTAGGTCTTGCCAGCCTGCTCGACCAGCGGCGCCGTGCGCCGGCACATGGGACACTCCAGGTCCTCGAAAACGACGATGGCGACCTGCGCGCCCTTGGGCGGACGCAGCACCGTATCCACTGTGTCCTGAGCCGGAGCGCAAACCGGCAGCGTGAACAGGAACATGACAGATACAACAGCAGTGGCAATCCAGAATGTGAATTTCACCAGTGTTCTAAGCATTTCCCAAAGATCCCCGTCAGATTGTTAGACGCTACAACCGCAATGTTGGCAGCCCGGCGTTTCGACCGCAACGTTGCCAAGGTCTGTACTTATGGTAACCGAAGCGGCTGACGATGTCTTTGGCCGTGGTGAAATTGCTGAAGGGTGCATGAGGCGTAAACCGTTGTGCCGGAGAAACGACGCGCGAACGCGCTATAGTAGAGGTTCTCCGCATTCTCACTCGTGCCACGGTTTGGCTCATCCCGTGTTGGCTGGCTTACGCTGGCGCCGCTGCTGGCGGCGACATTGTTCTTCCCTGCCTGCAGTCGTGGAAGGCATCGCGTACTCGATGTGGCCTATGTGTCGGCACCGCAGGCGGCGTTGCGCGACCAGGTGGCGGCCCTTTATAACCGCGTCGGCAACGTGAAAAATGGAGAACGCGTCGAGGTGCTGGAACGCGAGAAGCGATTCGCGCGCGTGCGCACCGCCGCCGGGACCGAAGGCTGGATCGAGCAGCGATACCTGGTGGATCAAAAGACTTTCGACGGCGTGCAGAAACTCACCCAGGACAACCAGAACGATCCCGTGCAGGCTCCCGGGGTACTGCGCAATGACACGAATCTGCACCTCACGCCGGGGCGCGAAACAGAGCATCTGTACCAACTGACGTCCGGGGCCAAGGTTGCGATCCTGAAGCGGGCGACGGCGGAGAAGCAGCCCGGGGCTATGCCCCTCAACAAGGCCGCGGTTTCCGAGAGTGTGAAGTCAGGAGCAAAGAGTCCCCTCGCGCCTGTGCTGGAGGACTGGTTGCTGGTGCGCGACGGCCAGGGCCACGTGGGATGGGTGCTGGCGCGGATGGTGGACGTGGACGCGCCGCTGGAGATCGCTCAGTACGCCGAAGGGCAGCGCCTGGTCGCATTCTTCGTGCTGAACCAGGTAAAGGATGGCGACAAGACAGTTCCGCAGTATCTCTGTCTGTTGACTGGACCCCACGACGGTCTGCCCTACGACTACGACCAAATCCGTGTCTTTACCTGGAACGTCCGCAAACACCGCTACGAGACGGCTTACCGCGAGCACGGCCTCGACGGAGTGTTGCCGGTCACCGTCACGACGGAGAATTTCGACAAGGAAGGCACTCTGCCGGTGTTTATCATCCGGGTGAGCGATGAAGCCGGCAATACCAACGAGCGCAAGTACAAGATGAACACGCCGATCGTGCGCCGAGTCCTGGCGCCGGGAGAAATGCCCTCCAAGCCGGCCAGGAAACGGCGGCGGGGATAGGCCAGCTCGATCCCCGGTTTTTCGTCCTAGCTAGGCCATTCCAAATGCCATATCCACCTCTGCATGATTATTCCAATTTCAGTATCACAACCTAACACCCGAAATACTAAATGATTGAAAACAATATGTTTATTGCACGTGTAATTTGGATTGTCAGTTGCTCGGACTAACGGTTCGTGTGCGTGCGCGGGTGTATCTCCCCGTGTAGCTTGTATAAGCAAACCCCGCTCTAAACGGGGTAAGGTTTAGCGGCCCTTGTAGCGATTGAGTTCCCAGTTGACGCAGGAAACTGAGGCGTTCTTAAGATTTGCAATCCATCGGATCGCGCTATTCCCAGGAACCCGGCCAAAGTGCTTCGATCCGATTCTGCGAGACGAAACTTCTAAGGAGGCAGGAAATGCGTTTTAGAACAATAAGCTGGTTTCTGGCGGTGTTAGCCATTGCTATTCTAGTTCCGCTAGTATTTGCGCAGGAGACGACCGGCGGCCTGCAAGGCACGGTCAAGGACGCCACTGGCGCGGTCGTCGGCGGCGCCCACGTTGTACTGAAGAGCCCGGCCCTCGCGGGCGACAAAGCCTTGGATACTGATACGACCGGCTACTACCGGTTTGCGAACTTGCCCCCCGGAGTTTATACGGTGGAGGTATCCGCCAAGGGCTTCAAGACGACCAAGCGGGAAGGTTTGGCGGTTGATATCGGCCGCCTGCCAACGGTGGATATCGCGCTGGAAGTCGGCACAGCCTCTGAAGTCGTTGAGGTCAGCGGGCAAGCCCCGGTGATTGACGTCACCACGAATACGAACCAGACCAACGTCACGCTGGACGTGCTGGATAACACCCCCCACGGGTATACGTTCCAGTCGGTGATCCAGTTCGCGCCGATGGCCCGCAACGAGCCTCTTGCCGGTGGAATGGCCGGTGCGGGGCCTGGCGGCAACGGCGGTGCCCTACCGGGCAGCAGTGGCAACGGTTTTGCCGAAGGGTTTTCGGTCGGCGGCGCTGGTGATTCGGAGAACACCTACCTCGTGGAAGGCCAAGACACGGAGAACATCTCCGGCGGCGCTTCCCAGGCCAACGTCCCCTTCCAGTTCATTCAGGAAGTCCAAGTTAAGACTTCGGGCATTGAAGCTGAGCACGGCGGCGCGCTTGGCGGTGTGGTTAACGTCGTTATGAAGAAGGGCAGCAACGGGTATCACGGCTCCTTTTTCGGTACCTACGAATCAGACGGTTTGGACGGTGGGCCGAACGGCACCCTGCGTTATGATCCGCTTGGGGTTCCCAACGGTAATTTTGACCCTGATTCACAGACCTACATCCCAAAGAAAGACCACTTCACCACAGCCGTGCCCGGCTTTACCGTAGGCGGTCCGATTATAAAGGACCGTTTGTGGTTCTTCTTTGGGTTTTCGCCGGAGTACAATTCCACGCGCAGATCGGTGGACTTCAACCCGCAACCCTTGTGTAGCCCGTCGGTAATTGGTCCCTGTCCGAGTGGAACCCTTGGCAACCAGGTCTTCACCTCAGACAACCAGCAGTACTTCGCTACTGGCCGACTGGACGCCACTCTGACCCAGAAGATCCGCCTCTTCGCTTCGTGGCTCGATCAGTACACGCGCGAGACAGGGGATAACCTGCCGAATGCGGATCCGATAAACAGCCAGGCGGCGACTTACCTGAACACCTCGATCTTTACTCCTTTGACGGCATTTGCGCACGGCTTCGGCTACTCGGCCCCGAACTCGACCTACAACATCGGCGCCGATATCAGCCTGACGCCGAAGGTCGTCTCCACTACACGATTCGGCTACTTCTTCAATAACTATCACGACTTTGGCTGGCCTACCACGGGTTCAAATCTTGACTTCCAAATCGGCGGCGAAGGTAATACCGATAACTTGGGCAATGCCTACACGAACACTGCTCTGCAGGTTCCCAATAGCACGACCACGGCCCCTTGGGACCAAAGCTTTACTGAGGTCAATGCCAGCAAACACTACCAGTTCGATGAAGACGTGGCGTTCTTCAAGAGCGGCTGGGGCGGGACCCACAACCTCAAACTTGGCTACCAGTACAACCGCCTGTGGAATATCATCAATCAGCACGCCAATATTCCGCTGGTAAATATCTACGCTACTGGGGGGCTTGGCTATCCCGCGAGCTCACCCTATGCCCAGAGCCAATGTACGTTGCTGGAGACGAACCCATGGGGTATCTGCGCGGGCCAGTACGGCTGGGCGTATATAAACGACTTCGCAACCGTCCTGAAAACACCTGCTGGCGCATACGCGCCCGCCATTGACAACAACCACGCCTTCTTCGTGCAGGACGCCTGGACAGTGGGCCACGGTCTGACTCTCAATCTCGGTCTCCGTATCGAGAAGGAATCGCTGCCTGCTCCCGCGGGAATTGGGGTTGCGGGAATCAGCGCCATCAACTTCTCATGGAGCGACAAGATTGAGCCTCGTCTGGGAGCTGCCTGGGGATCTCGCGATGGCAAGATGAAGATCTTCGGCAGCTACGGCGTCACCAATGATGTCATGAAGCTGTTGCTGGCCCAGACATCGTTTGGCGCACAGGGATACGAGAACTGCTTCTACCCGCTTGGTCCGGATGCGAAAGGCACATTCGCTATTTCCGACGTCACTGCAGCCCCCAACGCTGCCGGTCGCGCTTGCCCCACTGGCCCGACCAATACGCCGGCCAACTTCAATCCAGCTGGCGCTCCGACAGTTTTCACGGACGCTGCTACCGGCGTTCAGCTGCTGCAAAACATCAACTATCGCCCAGAAGAGCCGGTTTCGCCTGGCGTGAAGCCTTATCGCCAGCACGAGATCGTTGCCGGCTGGGACTACCAGATCAAGAGGGACTGGGCCTTGGAAGTGCGCTATGACCGTCGCCGTCTCGACCACGTGATTGAGGACGCGTCATTGGAAGACCCGGACTCAGGCACCGAACTATACTCCATCGTCAATCCTGGCCAAGGTGTGGATAAGACCCTGGACGGGTATGCCACCTACCTAGGCTCGATTGGTTCGGCATTCGGCCCTGGAGTGTCCCCGTTTAACCCCACCCCTCCGGGTGATTTTTGGACGGCTAGCGGCCCAGGGGGTACCTGTCCCACCTGCCCCAACATGCCCCTGGCAGTACGTAACTATGACGGAGTGGAACTGCGGGTCGCCAAGACCGCAAGCAAGGGCTGGTCCGGGATGTTTAGCTACACTTGGAGCCGCCTGTGGGGCAACTATACCGGCTTGACCACCACCGACCAGATCGACGGTGGCACGACGGGACGCAACTCGCCCGACACCACTCGCGCGTTTGACGAGCCGTTCTATTACTTCACTTACAAGGGCACGTCCGGCAATGGACCGCTGCCGACGGATCGTCCGAACACGCTCAAGGGCTACGTATATTACACGCTACCGTGGAAGAGCATGAACACAACGCTTGGACTCTTCCAGGTTGGCTACGAGGGCACACCGCTCAGTTCGTACACTGACGTGGGCTTGCAGTATTCCCAATACATTCCCCTTGAAGCCACGTACATCTATGGCCGCGGCAACTGGGTTAACCCCACCACCGACCCGACCGGGGCTATCACCCTGGGCAATCCGGTTGCTCGCCGGACCCCGTGGTACACCCAGACCGATTTTAACCTCGGACACGCCATCAAGGTGAACCACAATAACGAGCACCAAGTGCTCACCTTTAACGCAACCCTTACGAACCTGCTCAACCAGCATGCTGTCGTCTCGAACTGGGAGGGCTTCAACTCGAATTATTTCGGCAGCGCGTTCTTCAACGGTGCAATTTACGGTGGTGCGGCGTTCTACCAGAAAGTTGAGACCGGGTACGATCCGCAGGCGGCGGCCGCCGGGATGGTGCTGAACTCGCATTACGGCTCACCGAATATCTGGCAGATCTCACGCAAAATCCGCTTGGGCGCGCAGTTCACCTTCTAAGCGTCAACCCTTAGCAGAAAGGGAGCCGGTATTCCGGCTCCCTTTCTTTTTGCAGGCAAAAGATCAGCCCCACGCCGAGGCGTGGGGCTTTTTCTGACAGCGTTAACGCCTAGCTACTTCCCGAAGATCACGGTGCTGGCGAAGTGAGAACTTGCAGCCATGTAGAACAGCAGCGGTACCGACAAAAAGAAATTCGTGCGCGAGGCCAGGAAGGCCTGGCGCGCGAGCGCTGCCGCGTCGGCGGGAGGCGTGCCGGCCAGCGTCCCCCGAATCACTTTCTTGTTATTGGGCCAGATGATGCCCCACACGTTGAACAGCATCACGATACCGAAGCCACCGCCCACTCCGATGGCCAGGACGTGGATGTCGTCTCCACCGGCCGGCGTATGGTGCACGAATACCCAGCCGGCAGCGTAGGTCAGAACAATGGTAATCGCGCCCAGAACGTATCCGCTGGGCGTCATTTTCTTGATGACCATGAACAGGATGAACCAGACCCCGATCCAGAGCAGGAAGAACAGTCCGAAAGTGCCGAGCTGGCTGGTGCCCTCTCTCTGCGCATCGGGACCGACATAGAACTGTCCCCAGTACCAGCCGCCGATGAAGACCGTAACCAGCGCGCTCCAGCGGAACCAGTTCAGGGCGGGCAGGGTCAGGTTCTGAAAAATCTTGGGCTTCATCGCGGCGTCCACCTGCTTCATGAAGGGGACGTTGATCAGATTGAAGAAATAGAGCAGGCCAATCCAGGTGATGCCGGCCAGGAAATGAAACCAGCGCAGGATGAGCTGCGTGGCCTGACTGCCGGTGATGGTGGGCATGACCCATGAGGCTGCCACGGCGACGAAATGGTGCATTGGATATCCTCCGGTACAACGAGTGGCCAGTGATCAGCGGCCGGTGGCCAGCAGAAGCATGGAATGCTGGGCAGCGGCGTTTGCTGGCCACTGACCACTGGGGTCGAAGTCGTGGGAAGTCTGCACCGTTCCGGCGGGCTCTGTCAACAGACAGATTGGTTCTTGGCCAATTTCCGGGTTGAAAAGCGGCGGTGATCGCCGTATTGTACTGTCATCTGTTCGCTGGGACGTGTTCTTCCAGGTTTTCAGGAATAGGCCGGCGACAGAATTTTGTCCCCCCTTGTTCCCGTGGCTAGCGGGAATGCTTCCGGGAACATGCTGTTGCGATGAGCCAGGCCATGGGCGCCTGTGGGCTGGTGGTTGGCAAGTTCGCAGTCTATAAACAGAGGAGATCGGCTATGGACAGCAATAAGCCGGCGCAGAACATTCAGGATTCCTTCCTCAACACGGCCCGCAAGGAAAGACTCAGCATTACGATCTATCTGCTGAGTGGGGTGAAGTTAACGGGCCGCATCCGTTCTTTCGACAAGTACTCCGTGGTGCTGGAGGCGAACGGTCAGGAGCAACTCATCTTCAAGCATGCCATTTCGACCGTGGTGATGGGGCGGGTGGCGGCAGCGCACGGCCCTCACGTGGCGCATGCGGAGAAAGCAGTTGCAGGTGTAGGAGCAGCTCCGGCCACAACGGCGCCCGCATCGGGGACCGAAGGATAAGGCGTTTTCGGCTTGGGAAGTCTTCATTCCAAGAAATTCCGCGATGTGACGCGCGCGGGTGGTGGTGTGCCCGTCGGAAGGGCAGTCGCTCCCGGGGCAGCGCAACGCGAATCTGCGTTCCTGGTGGGGTTGGACGTGCGCTCACGCGGACGCGGGGCGAAGGGAACGGTGACGGCGCAGGCCGCAGCCGCCCGCGATGCAGCCGCTGTAGAGACTGAAATTCAGCCGGGGAGGGCGGGAGGGTCTGGGGCCGCGCCAAAGTCGAACGGCAAGCCTGCCATTCCAGAGTTCGATGCGGAAGAGTCGCTGGCCGAGTTGCGAGCGCTGGCGGAGAGTGCCGGAGCAAGAGTCGTCGGCGAAATTCTGCAGCGGCGCGACCGGCCTGATCCCGCGACGCTGATCGGTGCGGGCAAACTGGAAGAGATCACGGGCGCCGCCGCGTCAGTAAATGCCGATGTTCTTCTGTTCGACCACGATCTCAGTCCATCCCAGCAGCGCAATATCGAGAAGATCGTTCAGCGGCGGGTGATTGATCGCACGCAGCTCATCCTCGACATTTTTGCGCGGCACGCGCGCACGCGGGAAGGCCAGTTGCAGGTGGAACTGGCGCAGTTGCACTACCTGCTGCCTCGGCTGACCGGGCGCGGCGTCGAGATGTCGCAATTGGGCGGCGGGATTGGCACCCGTGGTCCGGGCGAGACGCAGCTCGAAACCGACCGGCGAAAGATTTACCGGCGCATCCGCCACGTGGAGCAGCAACTGGAGAACGTGCGGCGCATTCGGGCGCAGCAGCGGCAGCGGCGCGAGTCGGCTCCGGTGGCGACCGTGGCGCTGGTGGGATATACGAACGCGGGGAAATCCACGTTGTTCAACGCGCTGACGCAGGCCGGGGTTTTGTCGTCGCCGAAAATGTTTGCCACGCTCGACCCGACGATCCGCGGCGTGGATTTGCCTTCCAAGCGGAAAGTGCTGCTGTCGGACACGGTGGGATTCATTCGCAGCCTGCCCCATACGCTGGTCTCGGCGTTTCGCGCCACGCTCGAGGAGGTGCAGCGGGCGTCGCTGATTCTGCATGTGTCGGACGCCAGCAGCCGGCTTTCGGCCGAGCAGGACGCGCAGGTGGAAATTGTCCTGAAAGAACTGGAGGCGGAGAAGAAACTGCGTCTGCGCGTCATGAATAAGGTTGATCTACTGGACGAAGAAGTGGCGGAGACTCTGATCGCCGATGCTGCGCGTGGCCAGGGGAATACGATGTACGTGTCGGCGGTGGAAGGCACGGGCCTGGATCGGCTGCTGGAGCGCATTGACGCGATGGTCGAGGAAGATCCGGTGAGCCGCGTGCATCTGCGTGTGCCACAAAAAGAAGGGAAGATGCTGGCGCTGCTCGAAGCGCGGGCGCGAATCTGTTCGAGGAAATACAAGGATGGCGCGGTGGAGTTAGAAGCAGATGCGCCGGAGTCGGTGGTAAGAAGGGTGAGGGAATATGTGGTCGGAGGGAAATCGACGCGTCCTCTATGAGCCGCATTAGCACGCTCGCCTGGTTGTTTTTCCTAACACCCTGTGCGCTTGCGCAGGTGCAACACGCCAGCAAAGCCGAGACCGATCGCTTTCTCCTCTGCGCCCGAGGCACGTTTCAAAAGCCCGTCTATGCGACCATTGATGGGCCCTGGTTCGATGCGGCCATGAAGTGTTCGCCCGATCGCGACGAGATTATCCGCGAATTGCAGGAGAGAAAAATACCGGCCTTCGAGAGTGACTCCGCCATCTTGCTGCTGCCTCCGGAGACACGACCGGACATCGGAATCACAGACCGATACGGCCATCGCGTCAAATGGCACAAATTCGAGGTCAACATTCAAGTCGGCAACTTGGAGGAACCGCTTCCGGCCGGATCGCGGCCTCTGACCAAAGACGAGCAGAATCGAATCGCCAAAGTGATCCTCGAGCAGGCGCTGACGCCTCCGCTGGTACCTGCCTTTGCCGAAATCGACGGCGACACGGCCACGATGGAGGTTGATCTGCTCCTCGATGCCCACCATCTTTCGCCCGACCGGGAATCTGTCGTGGCAGTCTTTGGCGCGGGTGGCAATGCGCGCCTGGTTTACGGGGATCTGACCCGCGGCCGATACCGAATGCTTTGGGACACGCCGCTTCTCGGATCAACTGTAGCTGTGAGCTACGAGGACGTAGATGGTGACGGCACACAGGAAATCGTCGCCCAATGGACCGAGGCGGGCGGAAATGTTTCGTTCAGTGCTTTAGCGGTGTTCGACAGAAAGGGCGATGAGCGAACACGCCAGGAAGAATGCTACCCCCGTCCGCTCCGCGAAGAGTCTGCGCAGTTCACCTGCCCGATCTGGGGCGCCGACGTCGAACTTGAGAAGACTAGTTCAGGCAAATACGATATTCTCGATGTGCCCGACGATCAGGCAAATCCCCAAGACGCAGAACGATACAAGCTGGTCAACGGGCGGTACATTCGATCCAGACATTTAAATGGGCCAGCAACCAAGAAGCGGTGACATTCCTTGGCTATCGGCCCATTCGATCCTGAATTGGATCGGAGGTGATATCTCTATGCTAGACCTGTTTACCGCGAAGTCAAGAACTATGTGCAGAAATCTGCAAACGTTGACCCGCTGAGCGCCCCAGCGATGGGCTAAAGCCCCTGTTTCCATGGGCCTGGGGCGGTTTGGCAAGGGGCGCGGTTTTTGCCCGGCAGGCCGGCTTCAACAATCCCTCCGGTGACCCGGTTAGGGCAAGGCCGCGAGTGTCCGGATTTGGGACAGTTGCCGCCCCGGATGAAGCGCCGCGCGTTGACATAAACTCTTCGGGACGCTAGACTTAACAGTTTTCAGAGCCCTCATTTGCCGGTCTATAACAGCGCTCGTATTCAGCAAAACCATGGATGAAACGCTTCACCAACTAGGCGGATTACTGCTCGGAGCAGTGCCGACGGTGATCTTGCTGGCGCTGCTCTACGCGCTCTATGCCAACATTGTGCACAAGCCTCTGCGGCGGGTGCTGGAGGAGCGGCGAGGCAAGACCGAGGGCGCAGTGGAGAAGTCGCGAGCCGATATCGCCGCGGCTGAGGCGCGCACGGCCGAGTACGAGCAGCGGCTGCGTGAGGCGCGGGCTACTCTCTTCCGCGCGCAGGATGCGCGTCGCCAGGCGGCGCTCGACGCCCGGGCTAATGCGGCGAATGAGGCGCGAGGCAAGGCTCAGGCACAGGTGGCGTCAGCGAAAAACGATATCGAGGCGGACCGGGCCGCAGCACAAGCCAGCCTGCAGGGCGAAGCCACTCGGTTGGCGCAGGAAATCGTGCGGCGCGTGCTGCAGCCTGCGGAGGCAGGACGTTGATCATCTCAACGAAAATGATCTCAACCAAGACGATTGCCAGGACGTGCTTACTGGCCTTGCTCATGGCGAGCTGTGCGGGCCTGGTCCCGGTGCGCGCGCAGGAGCCGGCGGCTCCGCCCAAGCAACAACAGAGTGATTCCACGCAGCAGTCGGTAAGCGTAGGCGGACAACTGGCGCATCAAAGCCGCGAAGCGGCCGGCCAGGAAAAAGACGAGATGGCGGAGTTCAAGCAGTCGGCGTCGGTGCGGCTGATCGCTCGGATTACGGGACTCGGTCTGCGTCAGGCCTATTGGCTCAGTGTGATGCTGAATTTTGTGGTGATTGCCGCGGTCATTGTCTGGGCCGGGCGCAAGTATTTGCCGGGGATGATCCGTGATCGCACTGCGGCCATCCAGAAGGCGATGCAGGAGGCGCAGAAGGCCAGCGAAGAAGCGCGCCGCAGGCTGGCGGACATCGAGTCGCGGCTGATGAGGCTGGATGGAGAGATTGGCATGATGCGCGATGCCGCTGAGAAAGAGGCAGCGGCGGAGGAGGCGCGCATCCAGGCTGCGGCGCGGGAGGACGCGCGGAAGATTGTGGCGGGAGCCGAGCAGGAGATCACCGCCGCGGCCAAAGCAGCGCGCCGTCAACTGACAGCCCACGCCGCCGACCTCGCAGTTGCGCTGGCGCAAAAACAAATTCGCGTGGATGCGGCCACCGATCAGGCTTTGGTGCGCAACTTTGCCGGGCAGTTGGGCGCGCCTGAGAACTCGCGAAAGGACGGGAACTAGGCCGTGGCTTCCGTCGCCAGCACATACGCCCGCGCTTTCGCCGACGTGGTTCTCAGCGCGCATCTTGATGCCAACCGGGCCACTGGCGGACTGCGCAGGATCGCACAGCTTTTCGGCGAGAACGCGGACCTGCGGCGGGTGTGGGAGAATCCCGCGGTTCCCGCGGAACAGAAGCGGCACTTGCTGGATGCGATTGTGCAGCGGGAGAGCATCGAGAAGCAGGTGCGCAACCTGGTCGCGGTGCTGATCGATCACCGCCGCGTGCAGTTTCTGGCGAGAATCGTCGAGCAACTGGAGAAGGAACTGGACGCACGGCTGGGATTTGCCGAGGCGCAGATTTCCAGCGCTCGTGATCTGAGTGACGCCGAGAAGCGGGCACTCGAAACGCGGATCGAAGGAATCACGGGCAAGAAAGTCCGCGCGCGGTACGGGCTGGACGCGTCGCTGCTGGGCGGGGCCGTCGTCCGCGTGGGCAGCACGATTTACGACGGTTCGGTGAAGGGACAGTTGGAGAGGATTCGGGAAGCTATCAGCTCTTAGCTCGAACCTTGCAGAGTCAAGTTCGGGCTAATTAGGCTGAAAACGCGGAGCGAGGCTGAAAAGCCTTGAACCGCAAAGGCCGCGAAGAAAAGCCGCAAAGGTCGCGAAGCAAGGCACAGAAGCTAAGAGCTAACAGCTAAAGGCTAAGAGCTGATTTTATGGCACAGATCAGGGCAGACGAAATTACCAAGCTGATCCGCGAGCAGATCGAGAACTACGAAACGAAGATCTCCGTGGACGAGACAGGCACCGTCATCACGCTGGGCGATGGCATCGCGCGCGTGTATGGACTCGACAAGGTCATGGCCGGCGAACTGCTTTCCTTCCCCCACGACGTGGCCGGCATCGCCATGAACCTGGAAGAAGATCAGGTGGGCGTGGTGCTGCTCGGCGAATACACCGAGATCAAGGAAGGCGACGTAGTGAAGCGCACCGGGCGCATCATGAGCGTGCCTGTGGGCGACGCCATGGTCGGGCGCGTGGTCAATTCGCTGGGCCAGCCGATTGATGACAAGGGCCCGATTTTGACCGACAAGTTCATCCCGCTGGAGCGGCTGGCGCCGGGCGTGATTGACCGGCAACCCGTGCGCGAGCCCATGGCGACCGGAATCAAGGCCATTGACAGCATGATTCCGATTGGCCGCGGCCAGCGCGAGTTGATTATCGGCGACCGGCAGACCGGAAAGACCGCGGTTGCGCTCGACACCATCATCAACAGCAAGGGCAACGATCTCATTTGTATCTATAACGCGGTCGGGCAGAAGCGGTCCTCGATTGCGCAGGTGGTCAAGATTCTGGAAGACGCCGGTGCGATGGAGTACACCATCGTCGTGGCTGCGTCGGCTTCGGAGCCCGCGCCCATGCAGTACATCGCGCCCTATGCGGCGTGCGCGATGGGCGAGTATTTCCGCGACTCGAAGCGGCATGCGCTGGTGATCTACGACGATTTGTCGAAGCACGCGGCGTCGTATCGCGAGATTTCGCTCCTGCTGCGGCGTCCGCCGGGACGCGAGGCGTATCCAGGAGATGTGTTCTATCTCCACTCGCGGCTGCTGGAGCGCGCGTCGAAATTGAGCGACAAGATGGGTGGAGGATCGCTCACTGCGCTTCCCATCATCGAGACCCAGGCGGGCGACGTTTCGGCGTATATTCCGACCAACGTAATTTCGATTACCGACGGGCAGATTTATCTGGAAACCGACTTGTTCAACCAGGGCATACGCCCGGCGGTGAACGTTGGCCTGTCGGTGAGCCGCGTCGGCGGCAGCGCGCAGATCAAAGCCATGCGGCAGGTCGCAGGTACGCTGAAGCTAGACCTGGCGCAGTATCGCGCGATGGCCGCGTTCGCGCAGTTCGGCAGTGATCTCGACAAAGCCACGCAGGCGCAGTTGGCCCGCGGGCAACGGCTGGTGGAACTGCTCAAGCAGAATCAGTTCTCGCCGCTGCCGTTCTCAAAACAGATTCTGATCATCATGGCAGGCACGGGCGGCTTTCTCGATGATATGCCGGTGGAACAGGTGCTCGACTTCGAGAAGGAACTCTATAAGTATGTGGACTCTACCAATCCCGGCCTGCTGCGCACGATCATGGAAAAGAAAATTCTCGACGACACGCTGAAAGCGCAGATGCAAAGCGTGATCCAGGAAGCGAAACAGCAGTTCGTAGCGGAGCGGGAAGCGGTGGCGAAGTAGCAGTTAGCAATTGGCAATTAGCAATTAGCGATTAGCACTTGTGTTTTAGCATGCTGAGGTGAACCGGTTTAGCTAATTGCTAACTGCTAATTGCTGCACCGCAGACAGCGAGTGATCGGTAGCGGGAAAGATTGCATAAGTCCTTCGCTTTGCTCAGGATGACAGACGCTTGACTGACAACTGAGTACTGGCAACTGGCGACTGATTCATGCCCAACATCATCGACATCCGCCGGCGCATTCGCAGCGTGATCAACACGCGGCAGATCACCAAGGCCATGAAGATGGTCTCGGCGGCGAAACTGCGCCGGGCGCAGGAGCGCGCTCTGGCGGCGCGTCCATATGCGCACATGCTGACGAATGTGCTGAAGTCGCTGGTGGCGCGGGCGGAGATTTACGATCCGGAGACGGGCGAGGCGAAGCATCCACTGTTGGCGCAGCGGGAAGAGAAGAACATTCTGCTGATCGTCGTGACCGGCGACAAAGGGCTGGCCGGGGCGTTCAACGCGAACATCACGAAGGCGGCCCTGCGCTTCCTGGAATCGAAGGCGGGGAAGAACGTTGACATTGAGGCTGTAGGCCGCAAGGGGCGCGACTTCCTGCGGCGGCGGTATCCCGCGGCGAAGGTGCAGACGCGCAGCCTGGCAGAGATTACGGAATCCGTAGAGGCAGAACCGGAGGCAGCCGAGCGCGCCGGCTCGACGCAGGTCACCGGCGAACACGTAGGCATCCTCGGGAAAGTGGGATTCGCGCAGGCGGCGGCACTGGCAGAGAGCGTGATTGCGCGCTACAAGCGGGAAGAGATTGATGCGGTTTACGTGGTGTTCAACGAGTTCAAGTCGGTAATCACGCAGCGGCTGATCGTGGAGCAGATTCTTCCCATCGAGCAGATCGGCGAGCAGGCGGTGCGCCTGGCCGAAGAACTGCCGGAGGAAGAGAAGAAGAGAGCCAAAGAAGCCGCAGTCCGTGCGGGCGTGGGCATGCACACGACGGAGGGGGCGGGAGAGGCGGCGTCGCAGTTCGGTACGGCGCAGGTGGATTACATCTACGAGCAGGCGCCGGAAGAACTGTTCCGCGCCTTGCTGCCGAAATACGTGAGCAACCAGGTTTTCCGGGCGCTGCTGGAGTCAGTGGCCGCCGAACACGCGGCGCGCATGACCGCCATGGATTCGGCCACCAACAATGCAACCGACATGATCGATTCGCTGACACTGATCATGAACCGGGCGCGGCAGGCGAAGATCACAAAAGAGATTATCGAGATCGTCAGCGGCGCGGCGGCAATGTGAGGACAGCACCCAGCAGTCAGCACTCGGCCAGTCGAGATCGTGCTGGGCGCGTCAACGAGACTTTAGGGGCTGAATGCTGAGTGCTGATTGCTGAATGCTTGACCAAGCCAGGAGCTAGCAGCTAGTAGCTAGAAGCTAATCTATGCCAGAAAACGTAGGACATGTTATTCAAGTCGCGGGGCCGGCGGTGGATGTGCAGTTCCTTGAGGGCAAGCTGCCCCCGATCTATGAGGCACTGAAGGTCGTGAGCGACGGCTTCACCGTGCCGAATCCCATCAACGTGATTCTTGAGGTGCAACAGCACCTGGGCGAGGGCCGCGTGCGCTGCATCGCCATGCAGCCAACCGACGGCATGGTGCGCGGCATGAAAGCCATTGACCAGGGTGGGCCGATCTCCGTGCCCGTGGGCCGGGGCACGCTGGGGCGCGTGATGAACGTGATCGGCGAGCCGGTGGATCAACTGGGGCCGATCGAGTATACGGAAAGAATGCCGATTCACCGTCTGGCGCCGGCCTTCGACGAGCAGGCCACGACCGCCGAGATGTTTGAGACCGGGGTGAAGGTGATTGATCTCATCCAGCCGTTCTTAAAGGGCGGCAAGATCGGTCTGTTCGGCGGCGCGGGCGTGGGCAAGACCGTGGTTATCATGGAGCTAATCAACAACGTCGCCAAGCAGCACGGCGGCTACTCCGTGTTTTCCGGTGTCGGCGAGCGCACGCGCGAGGGCAACGACTTGTGGCTGGAAATGACGGAGTCGGGCGTGATCAAGCCCGGCAAGCCGGCCGAGTCCAAGGCCGCGCTGATCTATGGACAAATGACCGAGCCTCCCGGGGCGCGTTTACGCGTGGCGTTGACTGGGCTGACGGTGGCGGAATATTTCCGCGACGCCGAAGGCGCGGACACGCTGCTCTTCATTGACAACATCTTTCGTTTTACTCAGGCGGGGTCGGAAGTCTCGGCGCTGCTGGGCCGCATGCCCAGCGCCGTAGGCTATCAGCCCAACCTGGCCACGGAGATGGGCGAACTGCAGGAGCGGATCACGTCCACGAAGAAGGGTTCGGTTACTTCGGTGCAGGCGATTTACGTGCCCGCCGACGACCTGACCGATCCCGCTCCGGCTACGACGTTTGCTCACCTCGATGCGACCACGGTGCTTTCCCGCGCGTTGACGGAAATCGGAATCTATCCCGCCGTCGATCCGCTGGCTTCAACGTCGCGCATTCTCGATCCGCGCATCGTCGGCCAGGAGCACTACGACGTGGCGCAGATGGTGAAGAAGACGCTGCAGACCTACAAGGACTTGCAGGATATCATCGCGATTCTCGGAATCGACGAGTTGAGCGAGGATCAGAAGCTCACCGTGTCGCGCGCGCGCAAGATTCAGCGTTTCCTCTCGCAGCCGTTCCATGTGGCCGAGCAGTTCACCGGTGCGGCCGGGCGCTACGTGAAGATTGCCGACACCGTGAAGGGATTCAAGGCGATCGTCGAAGGCAAGTACGATGACGTCCCCGAGCAGGCGTTTTATATGAAGGGGCCCATCGAAGAAGTGCTGGAAGCGGCGGAGAAAATGAAGGCAGCAGCGTAAGAACAGTTGCCAGTTGCCAGTGACCAGTTGTCAGTTGTCAACTGAGCTGGAACTGAAGGCTGGCAACTGACAACTGGCAACTGACAACTGATGTCCGACACTTTCCAACTCGAGATCGTAACGCCGGAAAAGAAAGTCGTGGAGACGACGGCGGAGCAGGTTCAAATCCCTGGCAGGAACGGGTATTTGGGAATTCTGCCGGGACACGCGCCGCTGATCACGGAGCTGGCGGTCGGTGAGATCAGCTACCGCGAGAACTCCAGTTCTGGTTCAAACGAGCAGCGGCTGGCCGTGGCCTGGGGCTTTGCGGAAGTGCTGCCGGGGAAAGTCACGATTCTGGCCGAGACGGCGGAGCGTCCGTCGGAGATTGACGCAGAACGCGCGCGCAAGGCCAAAGAGCGCGCGGAACAGCGCCTCACGAGCGGCGATCCCAGCGTTGACGTGGAGCGCGCGCTGGATGCGCTGCACCGGGCCCAATCCCGTTTGGACGTTGCCGCGAAAAGTGGTTAGAGCTCAGCGGTCGTTCCAGTGATTCCTCCCGATCCCTGTTTTTTCAAACAGCCAAGCGAATTTTTCCCCTTCGCGCTCCTCAGAGGCCGAATGACAACGCCGGCGCGGATTCGCAGGCTCGCCCTGAAAGACGATACAATTCGTTCACGTCGGAGGAGACAGCCCATGAAGCTTCGCGCAGCCCTCATCGTTTTCTGTCTGCTGGCATTTACCGGTTTCGTTACCGCACAGCAAGCCAAACCCGCACCGGCGCAACCTCCACAGATGCCGGGCTGGCTGGTTACGCCTGAAGTGCAGACGGACGGAAGCGTAACCTTCCGCTTCTTAGCTCCCAACGCGCAAGAGGTGAAACTGGCGCGCGAAGGGGCCGAGCCCGTGGCCATGCAAAAAGACGACAAGGGCGTCTGGACGGTGACCACAGCGCCGCTGGCTCCGGACTATTACGGATACTCCATTATTGTGGATGGCGTGCGTTTGATCGATCCCTACAACCACTGGCTGAAGCCAAACCTGCTCGCGACGCAGAACGTGGTGCACGTTCCGGGTCCGCCATCGCTGCCGTGGGAAGTGAACGACGTGCCGCGCGGTGAGATCCATGTTCATTTCTACAAGTCGGCGGTCGCAGACGACCAGCGCAACTTCTTTGTCTACACGCCTCCGGGCTATGACCCCACTGCCAAGACGACGTATCCTGTGCTGTATCTGCTGCACGGCTTCAGTGACGACGCGAGTGGATGGACGATGGTCGGGCACGCCAACGTGATCCTCGACAACCTCATCGCGCAAGGCAAGGCGAAGCCGATGATCGTGGTGATGCCGCTGGGCTACGGCACGATGGAGATGATTCATTTAGGGTGGAGCGCGTGGAGCCATACCGAAGTTCGCGACCAGAATTTCTCGAAGTTCGCTGAAGCGTTGCTCACTGAGGTCATGCCCAAGGTCGAGAGTGAATATCGAGTGGCGAAAGACCGCAACTCGCGCGCGATTGCCGGACTTTCGATGGGTGGATCGGAATCGTTGTTGACTGGGCTTAACCATCTCGACAAGTTCGCGTGGATCGGGGCTTTCAGCGCGGGCGGAATTGCAGACGATTTTGAGAAGGATTTTCCCGGCCTCGATGCGAAGGCAAATCAGCAGATCAAACTTCTGTGGATCGCCTGCGGCACCGAAGATCGTCTCATCACTGCGAACCGGAAGCTCCGCGAATGGCTGAAGTCGAAAGGCGTGGAGCATACCGACATCGAGACTCCGGGAATGCATACGTGGATGGTCTGGCGGCGGAATCTGGCGGAATTTGCCGGATTGCTGTTCCGGTAGAGCCGGCCAAACACATTACGAATCAGGCTTCGCCTGCGGCGCGGAGATCTTACCTGATTAGCGTATGCGGAACACGATAGGTCCTGATCGAATCGTCCCGGTTAGCACAATTTCTTCGTCACCGCCGAGCGGAATCACTTGCGGCGTATTCCAGTCGCTCGCGGAGTACTTAGCAGTTATTTCGTACGTACCTGGAGACATTGGAGAGCAATCGGGCAAGGCTCCGTCAAAACCGACGAATGCATTCGGTGCGAGCAGTACGAAATCCTCGCGGAGTATCTGCGCGGCAGGCCTGCTTTCATTGAAAAAACCGCGATCCCCGGCCACAGAGCATCCTCCATTCGGAGGCTTTCCGGACAGTTGCTTCACGTTCGCGTGAAACCCAGCAATGCCGCCACCGGAGTATTCCCACGACTTCGCGATGTAGACGGCTTTCTTTCCCTCGTTGATGAGGATCGCTCGAAAGCCGATTTTGTCGGAGGGTGCAAAATCATGACTCTGCATCGTGATTTCGACTTTTAAGTTCAAGTCCTCATGTTGAGCTTTTGACGCTGCGTCCTGGGAGACGCCCGTCGCGATAAGGGTCGCGATCAGGACAGTCTGCAGGACAGTTGTGCCGGCTTGATTCATTGGGCGCTCCAGCTCCTGCTCTAAAGATGTGAGCTTTGCTCAGGAGGATGCCCGTCGCAGCTAGGGAACATTGACCTGGTCCCGATTCTCCGCCGGCACATAGTTCACCGCGGCGGTGCGTTCCAGTTTGTCCCAGGCGAACTTGCGGCCTTCGATCGCGCGCTTAAGAGTCCTGAACAGCACAATCGAAAACAACTGGCGGTAGGCGAAACGCTGCAGCCACACCTGGCTGAGCAGCCATGCGTCTTCCTTGTCGTCGGGGCGGCGGCGCTCGAGGGCGAAGGCGATCGCCGAGGCGAGGAAGTCAATCACCAGGAACGCAAAGAAGAACAGCACCAGGCTGTGGAAGCTGGCCGGGTCGGTCGAGTCCGGGTGGAAGTGCTTTTGGATGAAATACCAGACCGTTCCCACCACGAACATGATGTCAATCAGCGGCGACACCAGCGGCAGCAGAATCTGGAAGATCATGATATTGGGTAGCGCCACCCATCCCAGCGCGCCCTTGCGAGCGAATACTCCGCGGTGCTTGTAGACGGCCTGAAGAACGCCGAACGACCAGCGGAAACGCTGGCGCATCAGGCCACTCGCATTGGTAGGAGCCTCGGTGTAGGCGAGCGCCATGTCTTCGTATTCAACCCGGTAGCCGAGGCGCAGCAGCGCCATGGTGAGATCGGCGTCCTCGGCGACGGTGTCGAGGTGATAGCCTCCCGCTTCGCGGACGGCAGAAACGCGCCAGGCTCCGATCGCTCCAGGCACCACGCTGACCGCGCCCAGAACGTCGAGAGCGCGGCGTTCGAAGTTCTGGCTGGTGATGTATTCCAGCGCCTGCCAGCGGGTCCAGAGATTCACCCGGTTGCCGACCTTGGCATTGCCCGCGATGGCGCCCACTCTAGGATTGATGAAGTGCGGCACCAGGCGCGCGATTGCGTCCGGCGCAATGATGGTGTCGGCGTCAATGCCCACAAAGAGTTCGGCGTCTCCGATGTGCTGGATGCCATAGTTGAGAGCCTCGGCCTTGCCGGAGTTCGGCTTGGTCAGGATCAGGACTTCGCCCGCGGCCGCTTCTGCGGCGAAGGCCGTTCGCGCAACTTCGAGCGTGCGGTCCTTGGAACCGTCATCGATCACGATGACGCGCAGATTGGGATAGTGGGAGTTGAGCGCGGCGCGTACAGTTCGCTCGATGACTTTCTCTTCGTTGTAGGCCGGGATCAGGACCGCGACCTTGGGCCGGTAGGAGGCGACTTCCGCCGGCCTGCCGAAAATCTTCTCGTGCACCCGGTCATAGACCGCCGCGGCTCCAATGAAGAGCAGGCGTCCGGTCATCAGCAGATCGCCGATCAGAAAGATCCAGGTGATGGCCACGATCCCGGCATCGAAAATCCAGAAGCCCAGACTGTCGAGCCGCGCCGCCCAGAGTTCTCCCGGAGGCAGGGGCGCCATCACGTCGGCCCTGGTTTTGCCCCCGGGCAGCAGCTCGTAGACTGGCGCGATTTCGAGTCCGCGGGCGCGGACGCCGTCAATGATCATGGGCAGTGCGCGCACAGTTTCCGCGCGGTTGCCGCCGCCATCATGCAGCAGCACAATGTTGCCGCAATGCAGATTCTCCGGGCGGCAGGGCGGCAGATGCGCCAGCACATAGGAAGTGATTTCTTCGGCGGAGTGGTGCTTGGGGACGTCGCTCCAGTCGTTGGGATCAATGCGGTTGCCCACGGTGATGTAGCCCATCTCCTGCGGGACCTCGAGCGGGCGCACCTGGTCGGCGGTGTCCGGTTCCTCATCAATGGCGTAGGGCGGCCGCATCAGCGTGGTGCGGACGCCAAACAGGCTGGCAAAAAGCCGTTCGGTGAGGTTCAATTCCAGCTTCATGTGAGCGGTGGAAATATTGCTGACATCGGGATGGGTGAAGGTGTGGTTCCCGATCGTGTGGCCTTCCCGGTAAATCCGCTTGGCAACGCCGGGAAACTTGTCGGTCTGGATGCCGATGAGGAAAAACGTGGCGGTGGCGTGCTTGTCTTTCAGCACGTCTAAAATCTTCGGAGTCCACTCCGGGTCGGGGCCGTCGTCGAACGTGATCGCAACTTTGTTCGGGCTGTATCCGTAGCGCCCGACGCGATACGGTTCCGGCAGAGACTCGAAGACCTCGTCGGTGATCAGCCCGGTGTTCGGATCGATAGTGAGATCGCGAGTGCCGTGAGCGGGCTTGTCTTCGACGCGCAGGATTTCGCCCTGGCCCTCCATGTCCACGTCGGCCCCGGGGGGGACGTCCTTCAGTTTGTCTGTAGCGCCGCGGTCGCCGGGCACGTCCCAGACTCGCCACAGGGAGCGATCCTCGCCGCCGAGCCGCCACAGGGCGAAAGTTTGAATGCCGAGAGTTTGCGCGGCCCGCATGTGATTCAACCCGGTCACCGCGTCGAGGAACCAGACGTCGTGACGCAAGCCGTGCTCGTCAAGGTAGCTGAAGTGGGGATTCAAGGCGTCATCATCAAAGCTGACGTCCTCATCGGAGTCGCGGGCGGCGAGCCATGCTTCCTGCACACTGACGCTGGAGTCGTGCGCTTCAGGAGGCAGTTTTCCGTTCTTCGGCTTGAGCACCCAGTCGTAGCCGTAATTGGCGATGGCGCAGATGATTTTTTCCTGCGGAATTACGGTCTTTGCGAACGTCAAGTTCTGGACGAACCAATCCTGCGAGGCCACCGGGCCGGACGCCGCGCCGGGATAGTGCTCATCGTAGTTCATGAGCACGACTCCGTCCGCAGCCGCCGCAACTGCGGGATAGTCGTACTCGCCATTGTGCGGCGGCACTGCGACGTAGAGTTTCATGCCGCGGGCATGGAGATCGGCCGACAATTCCTTCAGCAGTGCGACATACCCAGGCTGGCCTGAAGGAGGAAAGGCCTCGAAATCGATCATCAATCCCCGATAGCGCCCGGAGGAGAGAAACTGCAAAGCCTGGCGGCGGAACAGCGCCCGCGCATCGGGATCGTTCAGGAAATGGATGACATCTCCCACCCACTGTGTCCCGTCGAAATTGTTGACCATGGGGAAGACTTCCATGCTGGTGTCTTCCGCCTTGAGGAAGGGCATCACCCGGTCGTCAACCGGGCGGACCGCGCTGCCCTGCACGACATCGAAAAACTTGTTGGTCTGGTCATCCACACCCTGCAGGCGGCCGTCGGCGCTGAGCACGTGCAGCCAGTCGGGATACAGCAAGTCAATCTGCCGGGCATAATCGCGCAGCGACGAGAAACTGGCCGCATCCCAGGGCACGTAGAAGGCGGCGCGGATCCCTTCCTCCTCATTCAGTTTTACCTGCGACGGCGCTAGTTTCGACTTGCGGTGAGAGCGCGCTGCCAGCTTCTTTTGGCGCTCGCGGGCTCTATCCTTCTCACTCTCTTTGAGCGCCTTGAGCGTGCGCTTCTGGGGAGAAAAGAGGAGTTCCGGCAAAGGCTCGTCGCGCAAAGCGGTATAGACGAAGAAGATGACCAGTGCGGAAACGGAAACGGCCAACGCGTCGACCAAGCGCCGCAGGCGCTTCCACCGGGCGCGTCGCGGATCATAGAAGATGGGCTCAGCCATGGGGGGAACGAAACGTTTATCGTATGCCGAGAGCGGCGCAGGGTCAATTCTTCGCCGGGGCATCCCTCGGACCGTCGAAGGTTGGCGGTTCTGAGTCGTTGACCGCGATTTCCCGCATCCGGGATCGCCGCAAACGCGCTATATTTTCTGCGTGCGGGAACTGGTGCGGCGGTTCGTAGGAAAGCAGGCGCGGTTCTTTCTGTGGGCGAGCCTGGCGGCGGTGGGCCTGCGGCTGGTATTCGTCGTGTGGTTCCCGGGGGTAGTGGACGATTCCCGGCTTTACGCCAACATCGCGGAGAACTGGCTGCAGCACGGCATTTATGGCGTGACCGATTCCGGCGTGATCGTGCCGACCCTGTCGCGGTTGCCGGGTTATCCCGCATTTCTGGCGATAATCTTCACTCTCTTCGGAATCGAAAACTTCCGGGCGGTCCTGCTCGTGCAGGTGCTCTTCGACCTTGCGACGTGCTTCCTGATTTGCGATCTGGCGAGGCGTGTTCTCGCCTCGGAACGTGCCGCCCGGGCGGCGTTTCTTCTGGCGGCGCTCTGTCCTTTCCTCGCCAACTACGCGGCGGCCGCCTTGACTGAGACGCTGGAGATTTTCTTCACGACCCTGGCGCTGGATTTGGCGATCTGTGGAATGAGCATTTACGCAGCCGGCGCCAGCGCGCAGAACCGTTATCTCGTCTGGCTCGGCTGTGGGCTTTCCGTCGGAGCAGGAATTCTGCTGCGGCCGGACGGCGGTATTTTGCTCGCAGCTATAGGCGGCTATTTGTTGTGGCTGCTTCTGCGCAGTCTCCGGCTGCGGCGGAATGGAGCGTGGGGCAGCCCGCGGTCCATCGTGTGGGCCGGAGTCCTGGTCGCGGCCGGCGCCATGGCGCCTTTGGTCCCCTGGACGCTGCGGAATCTGCACGCGCTGCATCGCTTTGAGCCGCTGGCGCCGCGCTACGCTACCGATTCTGACGAGCTGGTGATGAGCGGCTTCAACCGCTGGGTCAAGACCTGGACCGCGGACTACGTCTCGGTGCAGGAGATCTACTGGCCCGTCCCCGGACAGGAACTCGATGTTACCCGCCTGCCCAACCGGGCCTTCGATTCCGAGCAACAGCGCGCGCTGACCGGCGAATTGTTCGCCGACTACAACCGCGATCATGAGATGACGGAGGACATCGACGCCCGCTTCGCAGCCCTGGCGGCGGAACGCATTCATGCGGCGCCATTGCGGTATTACTTGTGGCTCCCGGCGGTCCGCATCACGGACATGTGGCTGCGTCCGCGGACGGAATTGCTTCCCTCCGATCCCCGCTGGTGGGAATTCAACGACGACGGCCGCTGGCTCACGGTCAGCCTCGTCTTCGGCCTGATCGGCCTGGTGTACGCGGGAATGGCGGCCGCCGGCCTGATGCGCCCCCGCGATTTTTTTGGCTTCGGCCTATTCGTTTTATTTCTGGCGCTCCGGTCGCTGTTTCTCGGGACCCTGGAGAATCACGAGCCTCGCTACACCCTGGAATGTTATCCGGTGCTGATTCTTCTAGCTTCTGCGCGGTTTCGTTTGAAGCTCACCTGAAGCAGTACCCCAAAATGTGAATGTGGGCTATGCCAAAGAGCATGTCTTGAGATTGTCTTGATATTGTTAAGAGCCCTAAGAGATTGAAGATTGAGCTTGAAAACCGTGGCTTGTCAGTTGCACAATACGGCTCCATCAGGTCCCCAGGCTCTACCGCAAGCCTTCCGCGTTCCTGGGTGTGTACAGAATCCGAGATGTAACGCCCTCGTGGGTAAAGGAGCTTCCCAATGCGTTCCAGCTCACGTGCAGTAACGCTTTTGGCTGGTCTTGTTGTCTTCTTTAGCACCTTCGTCTGTGCTCAGACAGGCACTACGTCGTTGCGCGGAACCGTTGTCGATCCCAGCGGAGCCGCCATTTCCAGCGCGAAGGTCACGCTGACCAGCGCCGACCGAGGATTCGAGCGCACCTCCATGACCGGATCGTCCGGGGGGTATGAGTTTCTCCAGCTTCAACCCGGCACATACCGGCTTACGGTGGAGATGGCTGGCTTTCGCAAGTACGAGCAGTTAGGCATTGCTTTGCTTGTGGATACTCCAACTACCGTGAATGCCAAGCTCACCGTTGGAGCGGCGACGGAACTCGTCGAGGTAACCGGGGCGAGTGTGGCGATCAACACGACGGACGCATCGATCGGTAATGCGTTTAACGAGGAGCAGGTCAAAGAGCTCCCCATGGAAGGACGGAACGTCCCTGATCTGCTAACGCTGCAGGCCGGTGTCACCTACATTGGGAACCGCGAAACGCCCAACGAACTCAATGTTGACACGCGAGGCGGAGCGGTCAATGGCGCCCACAGCGATCAAAGCAACATCACGCTGGATGGAGTGGACGTGAATGATCAGGTCAACGGATACGCCTTTACGGCGGTCTTGCCGGTCACGTTGGACTCCATGCAGGAGTTTCGTGTAACCACGGCGAACTATGGCGCCGATGCCGGGCGTTCCTCGGGAGCGCAGGTGTCCCTCGTTACCAAGGGTGGTACCAATAAGTTTCACGGGTCGCTTTACGAATATCTTCGAAATACCTACACCAGCGCGAACGACTACTTCGTGAAAGCTTCGGAAGTGCGAGACGGGTCCCCAAACATTCCCCCGAAACTGATTCGCAACATTCCCGGCGGGTCGCTGGGCGGGCCGTTCATTAAGGATCGTTTCTATTTCTTTGTGAACTTTGAAGCTGCTCGGCAGCGGGAGGCGGCGAGCGATCTTCGGATCGTGCCCAGCCTGGCGCTGCGGCAGGGATTTGTTACTTACCAGTGTGCGACCCCCAGCCAATGCCCGGGCGGGGCGGCGCCGAACGGTGATCCAACTCCCGTGGCGGCCGGTTACAACGTGCTGACACCGGCGCAAATCAAGCAAATGGACCCTAATGGCGTTGGCGCGGATCCGGTGATGTTGACCTATTTTCAGGGTTTCCCTGATCCGAATGATTTTTCCCAGGGCGACGGCTACAACTTCCAGGGCTATCGCTTCAGCGGCGCGATCCCGACCAACCGCAACTGGTACATTGCCCGACTCGATTACAAGCTGAACAGCAGCGGCACCCACAGCCTGTTCTGGCGCGGAGCGTTGCGGAACGACAACCACTCCGATGCACCTTACCTTCCCGGTACGCCTCCCCTATCCAGTTTGCTGGATTTCAGCAAAGGGTTCACGGTGGGCTATACGGCCACGTTAAAGCCAACGCTTCTCAACAATTTCCACTACGGTTACACGCGCCAGAGTTGGGGCTTGCCCGGCAACAACGATAGTACGCCGGCGATCTTCTTCCGCGGCCTCAACGACAACAGCACGCCCAACAATTCCAGCGAGGCGATCACGCGGGGCAACGACTTCCGGTCAACCGTGAATAACTTTGTTGACGATCTATCCTGGTCGAAGGGGAAGCATACCATTCAGTTTGGAACGAACCTTCGATTTATCCGCAGTCCGAGGAATAACTACATCAACTCCTTCCCCTCGGGTGTGACCAACGTTTCGGCGCTCGATACGGCGGGATTCGCCAATACCAGCAGTCCATTCGATCCCGGCAATAATGGCTTCCCCATGGTCTACCCGGGCTTCAACAATCAATACGACTATCCAACGATCGCGCTGTTAGGAATGGTCACGCAGTACAACGCCACCTTCAATTTCCAAAAGAACGGAACCGCGTTGCCGGTGGGCGCGCCTGTGAGCCGCCACTGGGGTGCGGACGAATACGAGTTCTACATCCAGGATTCGTATCGGATGAAGCCGAACCTGACCGTGAACCTCGGCCTGCGCTATTCGCTGTTTTCGCCGCCGTGGGAGACAACTGGCACCGAAGTAGCGCCCACGTTCAGCATGGGACAGTGGTTTAAGCAGCGGGAACGGAACATGTTGAATGGCATCGGCTCAAACCAGGATCCGACGGTATCTTTTGCTCTGGCGGGAGCGGCCAATGGGAAGCCTGGATATTACAACTGGGACTACCACAACTTTGGGCCACGGGTATCTTTCGCTTATACGCCGCGGCCCGATGGATGGCTGAAAAATTTGGTGGGTGAGGGTGATAAGACGGTCATTCGCGCCGGGTTTGGGATCGTTTACGATCATATTGGGCCTGGCCTGCTCTCCAGCTTCGACCAGAATGGGTCGTTTGGTCTCTCTACGCAGCTGACCAATTCCGTGCTTCCTTCCGCAGCCACAGCACCAAGGCTCACGAGCCTGACCAGTGTGCCGACGACGCTATACGACGGAGTGACGCCCTTTGCTCCGGGAACTCCGACGGGAGGCTTCCCCTACACACCTCCGCCATCGGGTTCGGGCTTGGGAATCTATTGGGGATTAGATGATCAGATCAAGACCCCATATTCCTATGCCATCGACTTTTCGGTGGCGCGCGACTTGAGCCACGGCCTCAGCTTGGAGGCTTCCTACGTCGGGCATTTGTCGCACCGCCTGCTGGTCCAGGAAGACTTGGCGATGCCGCTGGACCTGGTCGACAAGAAGTCAGGGATCGCCTACTTTGCAGCCGCGAATCAGTTCTCCCGTTTATCGGCGGCAGGCACGCAAACTTCGTCGATAACGCCCAGTTTGGTGGGTCCAACCGCTGCCTACTGGCAGGACATGATGGCACCGCTGAAGCCGGGCGATCAGTACAATCTCTCCTGCCAGGGGAATACCAACCCGGGCATCAACTCGGGGCCGCAATACTTCACGACGGATCCGTTACAGGCGGCCTACGACCTATTCAGCTGTTTTACCTACAACGAGACCACGGCGTTGTCGGCCCTCGACTATGCTGGTTCCGACTTCAACGCATCTGGTACTGCCGGGATCGCCGGTATGCAGACGGGCGGAACGGGCTGCGGGTACATCAACAATGCTCCGTGCCCGCTCAACTACTACCCGAGCGTCTTAGGACAGAACGCATTCTTCAACAGCCAGTTCCACTCTCTGTACGCGTGGAGATCGGTGGCGAATGCAAACTACAACGCGGTGCAAGTCAGCCTGCGGAAGGCGATGGGGCATGGAGTGCAGTTCGACGTCAACTACGCTTATTCCAAAGCGATTGATCTTTCGTCCAGTGCCGAGAGGGTCGGGCCGTGGAGCGGTGTGGCGCAAGGCAGCAACATCATCAACTCGTGGGTTCCCAACCAACTGCGAGGGGTCGCGGACTTTGATACAACGCACCAGTTCAACACGAACTTCATTTTGCAACTGCCCTTCGGCAAAGGAAAGGCCTTCGCTGGAAACGCCGGCGGAGCCGCCAACTCGATCATCGGCGGCTGGCAGCTTTCCGGTCTGGCGCGCTGGACCAGCGGATTCCCGGTAAGCATCAACAACGGGAGCACCTGGCCCACGAACTGGCAACTGGAAGGTGATGCCACGCAGATCGGTCCCGCACATACGGGCGTCACAAAGCAGAGCAGTACCTGCGCTGTGCCCAATCTCTTTCCGGATTGCCAGGGACCGACGGGGATTGGCGCCTTTCGGCACGACTACCCAGGTGAGGCGGGATCGCGCAACCCGGTTCGTGGTCCTGGTTTTGCGGGCCTGGACGCGGCGCTCAGCAAGACCTGGAAAATGCCTTACGCCGATTCGCATCTCCTGAAATTCCGCTGGGAGGTATTCAACGTGCTAAATCACACGGAGTTCGACGTGGCCACAATCACGAACGCGATTGACCAATCCGGTTCGTTCGGCGCATTTAGCGGCGTGCTCACCAACCCGCGCGTGATGCAGTTTGCGATGCGCTACGAGTTCTAACTGGTTGTCAGGAAGTAATTTTACGGGGCGGAGAAATCCGCCCCTTTCTTTTTTGCAATCATTGACGGTAAGTGCGGACAAGGTGTCCGAAGAAGGCGTCGGGCAGAAGCTTCTACCCCAGCGGCGAGTCGCTCATGCGGAAGCGCGTGCGCACGTGCTCGGAAATCAGCTCAATGGCCGGACGGTTCTTCACCGGGTCGGCCTGCGCCAGATACTTCATCGCTTCGATCAGCAGGCGTTGCCCGTCTACGTAACGAGGATCCGAGCTGCGCTCTCTGCGCTTGTTACCCAGCTTAGGTGGGACTGTAATCGTAAAAACCTTGGCCATGAATGAACCCAACTGAGGTGCGGTCAGTATATCGCCCCAACTGCGATTCTCATCACACCTTCTTGTTCTTTAGATTCAACAACTTAGCCTTGCGGCGAAATTGTCTGCGTCTTGGGTGTTGTCTTCAGCTTGAAAACCTCGTCCGGGATCTTCTTCCCGTTCACCTGAATCGCGGAGTAGTTGGTCAGGCGGTAATTTCCCTGCGGATCAAAGAATTGCTGCCGCACCGAAACGCCGCGGTCGAGGTCAATCCAGAGCAGAATCTGCTTGAAGGTACCGCGCACTTTTTCGGATTTCGGGACGAGTTGGAGCTTTGCCGTGGCCACGCCGCCGATGGTCTCTGGGCCGAGGTAGGTTACGTCGAATGCCTTCACCAGATCCTGCCCGCTGCCTCCGAAGCCGAGCACGAGATAGCTCTCGAAGTCAGCTTTGTTCTTGCCCAGGTCGTAGACCGTTACCTGGTCGGGCGTGGGCTGATACATCCGGATCTTACCTTCGCTGAAAAGTACGAATTTCGGCGCAGGTTTCGGCGTTTTGGGATCGCTCCCAACCATCTTCACGTTGGCCATCATCTCGATGTCTTTGCCGGTGCGACGGTAGTAGATCGTTCCCGTTTCAACATCGTCCACTTCATCGATGACCTTCTCGTAAGAGTCCCACTCGAACTCGGCCTGCGTGGTGCGAAAGGTGGCAGCGACCGCGTCCATTTTCTTCAAGACCGCTTCCAGACCGCCGGGATCGGCGGATTTTTGAGGGTGCGCGGCGAAGAAGCCGAGGAGGCTCCAGACCAGCCCGATCGGCAGGAAGAGCGAGAAACGCGTCATCGGGATTCTCAGATTCGAGATGGCCATGCGTGAGTCTGCTACTCCCTCCTCGCCAGTACTTTGTAGCTCTGCACTTGCCCCTTGGAGTCGGAAACGGGTTCATAGCTCACGATTGAGACCGCGCCGGAAATCGGCTCGATGATGCGCAGCAGCTGCTGGCGTACGGAATGATCGTCTCCCGGTGAAATGGCGTTGGCCGCCACCTGGTAGAGGAGTTGGCCCTCCGCATCGGTGGTGACCACCACTTCGGTCGGATGCGGATTGCGCGCGATAGGTTTGTCGTTGAAATCAATCACACGCGGCGAGAGAAAAATGAAGATCAGGATCAGCGTGACCATGATGTCGTAATGCAAGGTGCCACGCTCATACTGCCAAAGAATGTATCCGCGAATTGTTCGCCAGATGGCGTTCATGGGCACGGGCGCGGTGGGCGCGGTGGTTGTTAGTTCTCTCTGCAAGTCTAGTGACCAGTCCCTGCTCTTGGCAATATCAGCTTTGAGCTACGAGCCGCGAGCTTCGAGTTTCCTGTTCCAACGAAGCTCGTAGCTCGAAGCTCAAAGCTTTCGGGTCGTAATCCGCTCCATGCCAACGTAACTCCGCAGCGCTTCGGGAATCACCACGCTTCCGTCCGCCTGCTGATAATTCTCCACAATCGCGACCCAGGTTCGACCCACGGCCAGGCCGCTGCCGTTCAGCGTATGCACGAATTCAGTCTTGTTCTTGCCTTCGGGCCGGTAGCGAATGTTGGCCCGCCGCGCCTGGTACGACTCGAAATTCGAGCAGGACGAGATTTCGCGAAACACTTGCTGGCCCGGCAGCCACACCTCTATGTCATAAGTCTTGGCCGCTGCTGCCCCCATGTCGCCGGTGCACAGCGTGACCACGCGGTAATGCAGGCCCAGCCGCTGCAGGACCTCCTCGGCATTGCGGGTGAGCTTCTCATGCTCGTCGTAAGAGTTCTCCGGCCGCGTGAACTTCACCAATTCCACTTTCTGAAACTGATGCTGCCGGATGATGCCGCGCACATCTTTCCCATACGATCCGGCCTCGCTGCGAAAGCACGGTGTGTAGGCAGTGAGCGAAATGGGCAGGCGCGCCTGGTCGAGGACTTCGTCGCGATACAAGTTCGTGACCGGAACCTCGGCGGTAGGGATCAGCCAGAGATCCTTCTCTCCGTGCGGCACGCGGAACAGATCAGCGGCAAACTTCGGCAATTGCCCCGTGCCGTACATGGAATCGGAATTCACCAGATAGGGCGGCAGAACTTCGGTGTACCCGTGCTCACGCGTGTGCAGGTCGAGCATGAAGTTCGCCAGCGCGCGTTCCAGCTTTGCGCCCAGATCCCAGTAGACGGCGAAACGCGCGCCGGTGAGCTTGACGGCGCGTTCCAGGTCGAGGATGCCAAGTTCAGGCCCCAGGTCCCAGTGCGGCTTGGGAGTGAAATCAAACCTGGGCGGCGTGCCCCAGCGGCGCACTTCGACATTGTCATCGGCGCTGCGGCCGACCGGCACGCTCGCGTGCGGAATGTTGGGGATGCCGGCGAGGATATCGCGCAAGCGCACGTCGAGATCGCCGGCGGTTTTTTCCAGGCCCTGAATCTGCTCCCGCAGTTCCTTGGTCTGAGCCATGGCCGCGGCGGCGTCCTGCCCGGCCTTCTTCAGCTTGGCGATTTCTTCTGAAGCCCTGTTGCGCTGTGCCTTGCGCGTCTCGGCCTCGGTGATCGCCTGACGGCGTTCGGTATCAACTTCGCGAAAGTCCTTCAGCACGGCAGCCGGATCCATGCCACGCTGGCGCAGCTTTTCTTCCACCAAAGGCAGGTTTTCGCGAACAAAGTTCAGATCGAGCATGGGAACTTAATACTCTATCGGAAATCAGGCGGGGAATGCACGCCGGGGGGGTTAATGCGCCCTGCCGGAACTGTTGAGAAATGTTTGTACTTTGAATGGTTTGGTGGGATGATCAGAAGTAAGAGGGGTTCCTTTATGGCTGAAAATCGTCATCCCGGCATCAGCATGCACAAGCTGCCCGTCGGGCCGGGATTTATGGGGCTCGTGTTCACCGTCGGCTGTGCGCTGATTTTTCTTCTGGGCCTCCCTGAGTTGTGGTATTTCGTCGCCTTCAGCGCAGCGTTCGGGATCGGAGTTGCGATCCTGCTTCGTCTGGTCAGCCGGCACCGATCGGAGCGCGCGAAGCCGCTCTCGATTTTGTCCGGGAATGAAAAGGCTGAAAGTGCGGCCGTCCAGAAACAGGATGGACCGCGCAATCGGTTCCACGCCGAGCCGAGACTCTGCTCGTCATAGCCGCCATAGGTCGTTCCGCGCTCGCCGACACCGAGAGTAGGGCGGGCGAGCCGCGTCGGCATCCAACCTTAATCTTTGGCGTATTCCTTCCTCCTGTGTAAACTACCTTCGCGATGAGATCTTCCCCCAGATCTGTTGCCGTATCCTCCATCCTTCTTCTGGCGTGGCTCGCGGCCGTCGTCAGCCTCCCGGTTTCGAGTTCTGCTTCGGCTTACGGCGGGCGTCCGAAGCTGATCGTGGTAATCGTGATTGACCAGTTCCGGGGCGACTACCTGGAGCGCTATCGCGACCAGTTCGGAGACTCCGGCTTCCGCTTTCTTCTTGACCACGGCGCGTATTTCCCCAACTGCAATTACAACTATGCCAACACCCGCACGGCTCCGGGACACGCCACGCTGTTCACTGGCGCGTACAGCAACGGCCACGGCATCGTCGCCAACGAATGGTGGGACCCTAAGAAGAAGCGCATGGTGACTTCGGTCGAAGACGACGACACGAAGATGGTTGGCGTGGCCGGAGACAAGTCCGGCGCCTCTCCCCACAACCTGCTCGCCGATACGCTGGGAGACGAACTGAAGCTGGCCACCCAGGGCAAGTCCCGCGTGTTCGCCGTATCCTTGAAGGACCGTGCCGCCGTCCTTCCCGGGGGCTTCGCGGCGGATGCGGCCTACTGGATCGAACCGAAGAGCGGTGCGTGGATCACCTCGACCTACTACCGCAACGAACTGCCGCGATGGGTGCAGGATTTCAACTCCACTCGCCCCCCAAAATACTGGGATCGCGACTGGAAAGGCCCGCAGGGGACCGTGTTGCGCTCGACGGCGCATCGCAAGGGCAAAGACGGCTCGGAGGCCGGTTTCTACGAAGTAATCGGCCCGACAGCGTTCGGCAACGAGTATGAGTTCGAATTCGCCAGAGAACTCGTAGTGTATGAGAACGTCGGCCGCGGTCCAGCCACGGATTTGCTTTCGATCAGCCTCTCGCCCAACGACATTCTCGGTCACCAGGTCGGTCCTGACTCTCCCGAAATGCAGCAGATGGCCCTCGATCTCGATCACCAACTGGCTGATTTCATTAATTTCTTGGGACATCAGATCGGGCTGGCTGACGTATGGATCGCGCTCTCGGCCGATCACGGTGTTTCGTCGCTGCCGGATGTGGTGAAGAAGTTGCGCATTCCGGCGGCCAACCTCGGCGCCGCAAAACTGGAGGCGCAGATCAATGGCGCGCTTACCGCGAAATTCTCTCCGGGCCATCCCGCGACCTATGTGAAGCTGGACTATCCTCTGGCCTGGCTCGACCAGGATGCCTTTGCCGCTGTTCATGTGAAGGAGCGCGATGCGGAGGGCGCAGTGGGTGACGCCATGAAGCAAGCCGGCTTGCGCGACTACTACACCAGGTCACAACTGGCCGAGGGCGAGGTTCCTGACACTGCCCTGGGACGAAAATATCTCAACAGCTATTCGCCGGAGGGAGGCTGGTATGTAATGGGCGTTCCCGATTTCTATACGGTGGGGGCGTCCACCGGTACCGACCACGCTTCGCCCTACACCTACGATACGCACGTGCCGCTGGCCTTTTATGGGCTGCCTTTTCAGCCGGGAACCTACCGCACGAGCGCGGAGCCGGTAGATTTGGCGGCCACGATCGCATCGCTTTTGGGAATCAATGCTCCGACCCATTCCGTGGGACGCGTTCTGACCGAAGCGCTGGCGCCACCTCACCATGCGGCGAGCCCAGGCACGAATCCCGGGGAGGGCCAGCCATGAGCGCCCGGACTCCCGATCTCAGCGTCAGCTTCGCCGGCATCCAACTCAAGAATCCGATCATCGCGGCCAGTGGAACCTTCGGCTACGGACTCGAGTTCGAAGACGTTGTCCATCTGGCCAAGCTGGGCGGCCTGGTGGTCAAAGGCCTGTCCAAGGAGCCGATGATCGGCAACCCGCCCCCGCGCTTGTGGGAGACCGCCGCAGGCATGTTGAATGCGATTGGCCTGCAGAACATCGGCGCGCAGGCTTTTCTGGAAGAAAAGCTGCCGCGTCTGCGGCGCATCAAGGATGTTGTCGTCATCGCCAACGTCTTTGGCTACACCAGAGAGGATTACGAGCGGACCATCGAAATCCTCAACCAGGGCGAGGGAATCGCCGCCTACGAGTTGAACGTTTCGTGCCCGAATACGTCGCAGGGCGGGCTGCAGTTTGGCAGCGATCCGCGCTCGCTCGACGAAGTGGTGACTACCGCCAAACGCGTGGCCCAGCGTCCGCTGATCGTCAAGCTCTCGCCCAACGTGACCAGCATCGCCCAGATGGCCTATGTGGCGCAGGAATCGGGCGCCGACGCGTTGTCGCTGGTCAATACCTTCGTAGCCATGGCGATTGATCCGGAGACGCGCAAACCGCGCATCGCCAACGTCACGGCTGGACTTTCCGGGCCCGCGATCAAACCCATTGCGGTGCGTATGGTCTACGACGCCGCCCATGCGGTGAAGATTCCGGTCATTGGCATGGGAGGGATTTCGACTGCGGCCGACGTAGTGGAATTCATGCTGGCGGGAGCGACCGCAGTGCAGATCGGCACGGCCAGTTACTGGGATCCGTGCGCTACCGAGAAGATCGTGGACGCGGTCCAGGCATGGTGCGTCGAACACGAAGTCATCCGCATCGCCGATCTCACCGGCGGAATGCTGCTGGAGTAAGACCCGCGCCCGCAGGAGACTGGTGACGGCAGTGCACGGACCAGATCGCCCAATTCTCAATGAGCGCAATTACTTGATTTCGCCAGTTATAATCGAGCGATGCTGAAGCGGCTCTCTGTCGCCTGCTTTCTCTCTCTTTCCCTTGGCGCACAGGCTGGCGGTACGCGCCCGTCGTTCGGTGATTATCCAGTTAAGGAAATCTTCCGTGGGAAGCCTGCTCCACCAAAGCTTGTCACAAAAGGGGATCGAGCGTTTCGGACGAGGATTCGTTATGGTGCGAAACTCCCCGTCGAGTTTGCAGGTCATTACACGCTCCCTCGATGGGGATGCGGCCAAGGCTGTAACGCCTTCGCGATCGTGGACTCACTAACGGGACGAGTCTACGACGTGCCCTTCTCTTTAGAAGCCCTTCCATATTCGTGGGTGGAGAAGCATGCCGACGAGCCGCACGATCGGATGGCTTTTCGACCGGATAGTAGATTGATGAAGCTTGACGCTTGTCTCAATGAAACGGACTGTGGGCTCTACGATTACGTCATGGTGGATGGCAAAGGTCTAAAGCTCATCCGTAAGGAACTTTTGCCGCGTGAGTTCCAACCTGCCCAGTAATTGTCGTTAATGTATGGTCCGCCGCCGGACCGCAAGAGGTTTGAAGTTGGGCGATGGGACAGTCCGCGTAAATGTATCCGGCCTCTTGGTGGAGAATCGCTCTCCGGGCACTTGATGATGATCCGCA
>Ga0181536_10000898_pt1 | contig 35611 bp, 32 predicted proteins | sample PEATcosm2014_Bin_41_FD_121105 | JGI IMG/M metagenome (GOLD analysis project Ga0181536, IMG submission 121105) | Peatland microbial communities from MTU Mesocosm Facility, Houghton, MI, USA - PEATcosm2014_Bin17_60_metaG | ecosystem: Environmental > Terrestrial > Soil > Wetlands > Peat | place...
ACGTCTTTCTCGGGGGAAATGGCGAGCAACACACGCTTAGCATCGATCTGCGGCGGCAACGGCATCTGCACCAGGATGCCGTCGATCTCTGGGCGGTGGTTGAGCTCCTCGACGATGGCGAGTAGTTCGTCGGTTGTGATGCTCGCACGCGGCGTGAGGGTTTCGCTATGGATTCCGAGCTCGTGCGACGTTTTCACTTTGTTGCGGACGTAGATCTCCGAGGCGGGATCGTGGCCCACTAGCACCACGGCGAGACCCGGCGGCCGCTTGCGGGCTGTGAGCCGCTCGACGCGCGGGCGGCACTCGTTCTTAATTTCGTCGCGGATGCGGTTGCCGTCTAGGATCTGGGGCATGTGTTATTAATTTAGCGGAAATGGGGGAGCGGGCTGTGGAATTCTGCAACCCTAGGGCCGGACAGTGTCCGGCCCCTACGCGCCCACGTCGTAGGGGCGAGGCACTGCCTCGCCTTACTGTGACATTCTGATTATTGTGAGCAAGAAGCACCTGGGTTCGAGCACCGATCGTTTTCTCAAAGAGGAGGGCATTTTGGAAGATGCAGAGGTGCACGCCATCCAAGAGGCGGCTCTGACCCGCGATTTTAGAGAGACGATCCGTGCGCGCGTCGCCCGCGACCCCAAGTTCCGAAAGGAACTCCTGCGTGAAGGCGTCGAGTCAATCGTCATCGGGGATATCGCGACTGCCAAGACAATACTGCGCGACTATATCAATGCGACCGTCGGCTTTACAGAGCTTGCCGAGGCCACGCACATCCCCTCGAAGAGCCTTATGCGGATGTTCGGGCCTGCCGGAAACCCACGCGCAAACAATTTACTCGAGGTCGTGACCTTTCTGCAGCATCGCGAGGGAGTGCGCTTCCGAGTTAAGCTTGCCCCTGCGTGAAGACACGTGGCGAACGATAAGGCGGGCGAAAACACCGCGCCACCCTATCCCCGAATCAGCCGCACGGCGTCGCGCAGAGAGTTGCCGCCGTTCGTCTTGGCGGCGGCATCTTCGGCTTCCTCCGGGGCAACGTCGCCTTCGCCGGGGGCGAGAAAAAGATTCTCTTCGAGCCCGTGCTGTTTGGTGTAGAGTTCGAAATACCTTCCCTGTGCGGCGTAGAGCGTGCTGTGCGTGCCGCGCTCAACGATGCGGCCGGCATCGACGACGAGAATCTGGTCGGCGCGGCGGATGGTGGAGAGGCGGTGCGCGATGACGAAGGTGGTGCGGCCGCGCATCAAGTAGGAGAGCCCTTCCTGGATGAGCGCCTCGGATTCGGAATCGAGACTGGACGTGGCTTCGTCGAGAATGAGGATGCGGGGCTCGGCCAGGATGGCGCGGGCGATGGACACGCGCTGTTTCTGCCCGCCGGAGAGCTTGACGCCGCGCTCGCCCACGATGGTTTCGTATTTCTCCGTGAAGTTTTCAGCGAATTCATCCACGCGCGCGAGGCGGCAGGCGTCGAGAATCTGCTCTTCGGCGGCGTCGGGACGGGAGAAGGCTACGTTCTCGCGAATGGTGCCATCGAACAAGAAGGTGTCTTGCAGAACCACGCCTAGCTGCGTGCGGTAGGAATCGAGACGGACGGTGGAGAGATCCACGCCATCGACGCGAACTACGCCGGCATTCGGAACGTAAAACGCGGAGATGAGTCCGATGATGGTGGATTTGCCTGAACCGGATGGGCCGATCAGCGCGGTCACGGTGCCGGGACGGGATTCGAAAGAGATGTCAAACAGCACCGGCTTGGTAGGCTCGTAGGAGAAAGACACGTCTTCGAACGCCACTTCGCCGCGAATGGTGGCAAGCGGAGCGGAGCGGCGGGGATCTTCGTCCTCGGGCCGTTCGCGCATGACTTCGCGGGTTCGCTCTAGGCCCGCAAGCGCTTCGGAAATCTGGGTGCCGATGGCGACGACTTGGAACATCGGCGCTACCAGGAAGGCCATCAATGCGGTGAAAGCAACGTAATCGCCGAGATCAATGGTTTTGGCGAAAATCTGGCGCGTTCCCACGTACATAACCAGGGAGCCGACGACGCCCAATAGCACGGTGGCCGAGAGGCTCATGACGGAGGTCGCCGTAAGCGACTTCATCACGTTATTAAGAAGCCGCTGCACGCCGCTGGAGAATACTTCGGCCTCGCGCTCTTCTGCGTGGTAGCCCTTGATGACGCGCACACCGCCCAGCGATTCGGTGAGGCGGCCGGTTACTTCCGCGTTGATTTTGGCGCGCTGGCGGAAAATGGGGCGAATGACGCGGAACGCCTTGCGTAGGGCCAGACCGAAGGTGACGAGAAAAAACAGGGCCAGGGCGGTGAGCAGCGCGTTCATGTAGAACAAAACGCCTAAGACGATGAGGGCGGTCATCACGCCACCGACGAACTCAACCAGGCCTGTCCCGATAAGGTTGCGGACGCCCTCAACGTCGCTCATGATGCGCGAAACGAGCATGCCGGATTTATTGGCGTCATAGTATGAGACTGGCAGGCGGCCGATGTGGGCTTGTACGTCTCTACGCAACTGGGCAATGAGGCGCTGCGCGGCTTTGGAGAGCAACTGAGTGAGCGAGAAGGACGTGATGCCCTGGATGGCGGTCGCGGACAGAACTGTCAGCACGAGCGGCATGAGCAGGTGGATGTTGTGCTTGCCGATTATGTCGTTGATTAGGAATTTCGTGGAGTAAGGCAGCACCAGGCTGGAGCCACGGTTGATCACCATGAGCACGAAGCCAAGGGCCAGCACACCACGGCGCGGCCGGACCAGCGCCAGGATATCGGGCAGGAGCGCTCTTACGCGTTCGGACGCAGGGAGCTCGTCCTTTTTATCTGGCTTCTTTTCCGGAGACAAGTTTTGAGCCGCTACCTGTATTTTACACGGGGCCGCCGGAGGCGAAGTGCTTGATCTCTTGCTTACTCAGCGGGCGGTAACTGCCGATGGCCAGATCGCCGATGCGCACGTCGCCGATCGCCGTCCGCACCAGCTTAAGGACCTTGCTGCCCACGGCTTCGAGCATCCGCCGCACCTGGCGGTTGCGGCCCTCAGTAATCGTGATCTCGATGACCGTGTACTTTGCGCTGTCCCGCAGGCGCTTTACCAAGGCGGGACGGGTAGGGCCGTCGTGCAAAGTCACACCATTGCGCAATTTTTCGAGCTGGGCATCCGTCAATAATGTGGACGCCTTTACCTGGTAGGTCTTGGCTACCTTATGTTCTGGATTCGTCAGCAGTTCCGCGAATTGGGTGTCATTGGTGAGGATCAGTAAGCCGCTGGTGTCGAGATCGAGGCGGCCCACGGGAGAAACCCAGGTGTTCAGACCGGAGATAAGATCATAGACGGTGGGGCGTCCCTCGGGATCTTTGTATGTGGTCAGGTAGCCTTTTGGTTTGTACAGCAGAATGTAAAGTTTCCCGCGGGAACGGAGAGGGGTGCCATCTAGGGTAATTTTGTCCCGCGCGAAGTCCACCCAGTAATCCGGCGACTGGATCAGTTTTCCGTTGACGCGGACTCGTCCGGCGGCGATCCAGCAGCGGGCCTCGGTGCGGGACCCCAGACCGGCTTTTGAGATCACGCGGTCCAACGTCTTCAAGGGGCGCTTTGTATTGCCCTGGGCCTGTTGAGATCTCATTATTCGAATCTACAGGAATTGCGCGTATGATCGCCAAGATTCAGGACGACGCATGGAACGGGCTTACCCTGGTGCGGGGAGCGCGCCAACTGCTGACTTTACGCGGTGCAGCCGGTCCGCGCCGCGGCGCTGCATTGGGCGAGCTTGGCATCATCCCTGATGGCGCGCTGCTCATTCGCGGCGGACAAATTCTGGAAGCGGGCCCGAGCCGGCGTGTCGAAAATCTGGCAGTGGCGCGAGGCGCTCGCGAAATCAACGCGGCCGGACGCATTGTAATGCCAGGGTTCGTGGACAGCCAGATCCAAGCGGCATTTACGCCAGCTTTGCCGGCACGCGCTCTGGCAGTACGTGTGCGAAGCCTGCTGGCGGGAATGGCGCGCCACGGCACGACGACACTGGCTGCCGGACCGAATCCGCAGCAGGACCGGGCGGATGCATGGAAGCTGCTGCGCATCCTGGCGGATCTCGACGGCCATCCACTCGGCATCGTCCCAGTCTGCTACGCGGGCACAGAGACGATGTGCACTGACGTGCTGCCTGTCATCGCACGGCGGAAGCTCGCACGCTTCGTTAGTGTGAACGCGGAAACACTCGGACTGGTTGCCGCGCGGCGGCTCTTGGAGTGCGCCCGGCAACTGGGATTTGGTGTCGCCGTGCAGGCGGGTGTGCAGCTGGCAATTGAGCTGGAAGCTGCCAGTGTGTCCGTCGACCCGGTGGAGCCTGCCGCTGACCTGTCCGGCTCAGGGACCATCGCCATGCTCTTACCCGCCGCGGCGTACCACCGGCGGCTAGAACCGAGTGCCTCCATCCGTGCTCTGATCGACGGCGGCGCCGCCGTCGCCCTGGCCTCCGGTTTCGGCGGCGAGCATTGTCCCACCTACAATATGCAAATGGCCGTTTCGCTCGCGTGCTCGCGGATGGGTTTCTCGCCCGCCGAAGCCATCTGCGCGTCGACCGTCAATGGAGCGTACGCACTCGCGCTTGGACATCGATGCGGATCGCTCGAACCCGGCAAAGCGGCGGACCTGCTGCTGCTCAACGTTACGGACTACCGGGAAGTGGCGGAGCAGGTTGGCATTAACCACGTCCACATGGTTTTGAAGAACGGAAGTGTCATTTACCAGGAGGGTGAGGTTACCGGTTGGACCAGCCAATAATCGAGTGCGTGCCGAATTTTTCCGAGGGCCGGGATGCAACAGTCGTGACTCGGATTGCCGACGCCATTGCGTCGGTCGAGGGCGTGGCCATTTTGAACCAGACCTCGGACCGGGATCACAACCGTTCGGTTTTCACATTCGCAGGGGTGCCCGATGCGGTGGTGGAAGCGGCGTTCCGCGCCATCGAGTGCGCCGTTTCTTTGATCGATTTGAGCCGCCACGCGGGTGTGCATCCACGCGTTGGCGCGGCGGACGTGGTGCCGCTGGTGCCGGTATCCGGCGTGTCGCTTGAGTTTTGCGCGCAACTCGCAGCGCGGTTAGGCGAGCGCGTCTGGCGTGAGCTGCGCGTGCCGGTGTATTTGTACGAAGCGGCCGCCCGGCGCCCGGACCGGGCCAATCTCGCCAACATCCGGCGTGGCCGTTTTGAGAAGCTGCGCGAGGAGGTGCGCCACAATCCGGCGCGGCTGCCCGATTTTGGCACGGCGGCGCTCCATCCCACGGCCGGCGCTTGTGTGATCGGAGCGCGACCGTTTCTGATCGCCTTTAATATCAACCTGGCGACGGCGGATGTGGAGATCGCTCGCAGAATCGCGCGCAAGATCCGGTCGTCCTCGGGCGGCCTGCCGGCGGTAAAGGCACTCGGCCTCTACCTGGAATCACGCGGGCACGCGCAGGTGTCAACGAATCTGACGAATTTTGAGGTGACGCCGCTTTGCGCGATTGTCGAAGCGGTGCGCGCGGAAGCAGAGCGGAACGGCATCAGCATCCAAAGCACGGAGCTCATCGGCCTGATTCCTCGCAAAGCCTTGGAGACTGCCGGCGGTTGCGAGCTGGGCATCACGACGGAGCAAGTTCTGGAAAATCGTCTGGAATCGCTGCTGCGCTAGGATGGAATTAGTGCTGGTTACGATCGGCGAATCGCCCAAAGCTACGCGCCCCCATTGGCTTCGCGCCCCTGCTCCCGTTGGCGACAATTACCGCGAGCTAAAATCACTGATCGACTCCATGGGTCTGCACACGGTGTGCGAGAGCGCCGCGTGCCCGAATGTCGGCGACTGCTGGAACCGCCGCATTGCAACATTCATGATTCTGGGAAACGTTTGCACGCGCCGGTGCGGTTTTTGCGCGGTGCAAAAGGGCGCGCCACTAGAGGTGGACTACGACGAGCCGCGCCGCGTGGCGGAAGCCTCCGCTGCCATGGGTCTGCGCTACGCCGTGGTCACGAGCGTTAACCGCGATGATCGCAAGGATGGCGGCGCTGAACTGTTCGCGTTAACCATCCAAGCAATTCGTGAGCGCATCCCCGGCTGCCAGGTGGAGGTGCTGATTCCGGATTTTCAAGGCAGCCGCGAAGCGCTCGAGATCGTGATGGCAGCCCGTCCCGACGTGCTGAATCACAACACGGAAACGGTACCGCGGCTGTATCGCCAGGTGCGGCTGGGTGCGCGCTATGAACGATCCCTCGAGTTGCTGGCGGCGGCAAAGGACATTGCGCCAGAGTCCCCTACAAAATCCGGCCTGATGCTGGGGCTGGGGGAAACGGCACAAGAAGTGCTTGCGGTGATGCGCGATTTGCGAGCGCATCGCGTGGATATCCTCACCCTAGGCCAATATCTGCGGCCTTCTCCCCGGCATCTGCCGATTGTGCGCTATATCTCCCCTGCGGAATTTGACGAGCTTCGCCACGCCGGGCGCCAAATGGGCTTCCGCCACGTCGAGGCTGGGCCGTTAGTGCGCAGCTCATTCCACGCTTCAGACGCCGTGGCTCAGTTCCGTTAAGTCCATTACAGTCGGCGGCGATTCGGTATTGAATCCCGCGCACCGAAGGTCAAGAATAAATACTGGCAGAAGATTTCGCGCGGCGCCGCAACAACTTCTAACGAAAGAATTCCAAGAAGGAGTGTGTCCAAATGCCAGAAGTCGATGTCAAGAAACAATCTCACAATCAGCAGCAGGGCCGCGGTGAACTGGAGCGGCGCGGAGCTTATCCTTCGCTGTTCTCGTTACACCCGGTCGAATTTTTCAACACCAACCCATTCACACTGATGCGCCGCTTCACCGATGAAATGGACCGCCTGTTTGAAAGTGGCGGCTGGCGAAAAGGGCGGACGGAACTGGCGCCGTGGTCTCCCGCGGTCGAGGTGACCGAACATGACGGCAAGCTCGAAGTCGCCGTTGACCTTCCCGGAGTCAAAGAGAGCGATATCAAAGTGGAAGTATCAGACGAAGGCCTGGTTATTCAAGGCGAACGCAAGCACGAGCAGGAGGAAAAGGGAGAAGGATATTACCGCTCTGAGCGGAGCTACGGGCAATTTTACCGCGTGATCCCACTTCCTGAAACGGCGCAACTCGATCAGGCACGCGCGGAATTTCACAATGGCGAATTGCGCATCAGCGTCCCAGCGCCAGCGCGGCAGCGCAGCGCGCGTGAGATTCCAATCTCGACTGGAGAACGCAAAGAGCCGCAGTCTCAGGCCACGAGCGCCCAGCAGACACGCAAAGCCGCTGGCTAGAGCATCCCGCCGCCCGTTGTGCTGGAATGATGGAGAGGACACCAGCCATTTCTATTGCATCCATCAATCCAGCCACGGGCGAAACACTGCGCACGTTCGAGCCGCTCGCGGACTCGCAAATTGAAAACAAGCTGGCGCGTGCAGCCAGCACATATCAGACGTGGCGCCGGACTTCGTTTTCCGAGCGGAAGCGCGTGATGCTTGCCGCCGCCGAAATTCTGGAAAACGAGAAGGCGCAATTCGGCCGCCTCATGACGACCGAAATGGGCAAACCCGTCAAAGCTGCCAGGGATGAGGCGGCGAAGTGCGCCTTGGGCCTCCGCTACTATGCGGAGAATGCGGAAAGCTTTCTGCGCGACGAGCCCGTTTCCACCGACGGTGGAACAGCCTACATCAGCTATCAGCCGATCGGGGCCGTCCTGGCTGTGATGCCCTGGAATTTTCCGTTCTGGCAGGTGCTAAGATTCGCAGGGCCCACGCTGATGGCGGGCAACGTAGCGCTCCTCAAGCACGCTTCGAACGTGCCTCAGTGCGCGCTGGCCATCGAAGACATTTTCCGGCGTGCGGGCTTTCCTGAAGGCGCGTTTCAGACGCTGCTCATCGGCTCCACTCAAGTGCCGCGCGTGATTGACGATCCGCGCGTGATGGCCATCACGCTCACCGGCAGCGACGCCGCTGGCCGCCAGGTTGCCGCGCAAGCCGGGGCGCGGGTCAAGAAGACCGTGCTCGAGTTGGGCGGCAGCGATCCGTTCATCGTGATGCCTAGCGCCGATCTGCCGGCTGCGATTGCCACCGCGGTGAGGGCGCGCACGATCAACAACGGCCAGTCTTGCATTGCGGCCAAACGTTTCATTCTGGCGGACGCCATCGCCGGCGAATTTGAACGCCGGTTTGTAGCGGGCATGGAAGCGTTGAAAGTCGGCGACCCGATGGACGAGAGTACCAACGTCGGTCCGCTTGCCACGGCGCAGGTTCTCGAGGATCTTGACCGGCAGGTACAGAAATCGGCTGCCGCCGGCGCGCGTATTTTGACTGGCGGCAAACGGATCGATCGGCCGGGCAACTATTATGCGCCGACCGTGCTCGCGGACATCCCGCCGAATGCTCCCGCATATCGCGAAGAAATGTTCGGTCCGGTAGCGTCACTTTTTCGCGTGGCGGATCGCGACGCCGCCATCCGCCAGGCCAACGACTCGATCTATGGGCTTGGATCGAGCGTCTGGACGAACGACGAAGGCGAACGCGATGCCTTTATCCGCGACATTGAGGCCGGACAGGTGTTTGTCAATGGCATGACGGCCTCCGAGCCCCGCCTGCCCTTTGGCGGCGTGAAGGCATCGGGGTATGGGCGCGAACTGAGTGTTTACGGCATTCGCGAATTCGTCAACATAAAGACGGTGTGCATCAAGAGCAAGGCGTAACAGCTCGATGAACTGAAGAAGTTGTCTACCTTGCTCGCACGCATCTCCAGTGTTTGGTTGACGGCCATTCTGGGCGGAACGGTTGTCCTTCACGGCCAAAGCCCGGCCAGTAGCGATGAGCCGATCTCGACCGACCGGCCGGCAATCGCCGCCTCCAGCGTCGTGGTCCCAAATGGCAGTTTCCAAGCCGAGAACGGATTCCAGATCACCAACAGCCAGGGCCAGCGCAGCGTCGACGGTCCCGAGACTTTGGTGCGCTTTGGGATGGCGAGCAATACCGAACTGCGCTTTTCCGCTCCGGACTATTATTTCGATCTCCCCTCTGAAACTGGCGCCGGTTCCGGCTTCGGTGACATCACGATCGGGATGAAACGGCAACTCGGCCCGACAACAGGTGGATTTGACGTATCGATAATCGTCTTTCTGAGCGTCCCCACGGGAGCACACGCGGTGTCGAGCCACGGATATGACCCGGGGCTACAACTGCCATGGTCGAGAAAGCTCTCTGCCAATTGGAGCGCGGCGGGGCAGCTCGCATTGTACTGGCCAACTCAGGCTGATGCGCGCAATCTTACCGGAGAGTCCACTTTCCTATTGGACCGGCAACTCACAAAACCACTGGACGCGTTCATTGAGTACGCGGGTGACTTTCCTCAGCGCGGCGGACCGAGGCACCTACTGCATTTGGGCGTTGCGTATAAGATCGCGCCCCGGCAGCAGGTCGACATCCATTTCGGAATCGGCCTCTCGTCAGCAGCGATCGATCATTTCATCGGGATTGGTTACTCATTTCGATTTCAGGCCCTTCGCCGTTAGTACTGATCCGGCCCGAAGCGGCGCATCGCGACCTGTTACAATCCTCGTATATGTTCAAGGGTTTGGAACACACGGCGATTGCTTCGCCGGATCCGGGCAAACTGGCCCATTGGTACGTTGACCATCTTGGCTTCGTCATCAACTTCAGCTACGACGGAAACTATTTCGTGAAAGCCGCGAACGGGACGATGCTGGAGATCATTCCGTCCGAGGGAGCACCGGCGCCACAGAAAATGAAGGATCCCGGCATTCGCCATCTGGCGATTCAGGTAGACGATTTTGATGCCGCCCACGCGCTACTCCAGCAGCTTGGCGTCAAGTTTCTCACCGAACCCTACAACAATCAGGGCAACCGGCTGGTGTTCTTCACCGACGGCGATGGCAATATTCTCCACTTGATTCACCGCGCGAAACCTCTGCCATAGCCGGTTTCCCTGTGCTGCGCCGCGTTTTCAAGGCATTCCAGTACCGCAACTTCCGCCTGATGTGGATCGGGGCGTGCACGTCCACAATCGGGACGTTCATGCAAATCGTCGCGCAAAGCTGGCTGGTGCTGCAGATGTCGGGATCGGCGCGCATGCTGGGGCTCGACGCGTTCCTGGGCAACATTCCGGTGTTTATGTTTTCCCTGTTGGGAGGCGTGGTGGCCGATCGCGTGAGCCGCCGCCATTTGCTTCTCGCCTCGCAATGGGTGCAATTGACCTGCGCGTTCACGCTAGCCACGCTGCTTGTGCTGCACGTCGTGAAAATCTGGCATATTCTGACGCTGTCGTTTATCACGGGAACCGCGCAGTCGTTCGGCGGCCCGGCTTACTCCGCGATCATTCCGGGACTCGTCGATAAGGAAGATCTGCCCAATGCTATTGCTCTGAATTCGATTCAATTCAATCTGGCGCGGGTGATCGGGCCGGTTCTGGGCGGCTTCGCGCTCACGCAACTGGGCGCCGCCTGGTGTTTTTCGCTGAACGGCCTCTCGTTCATTGCCGTGATTATCTCGCTGATGCTGGTGCGTCTGAAATATGTGCCGCAGAGTACCGGCGAGTCGATTGTCAGCAGCATGAAACAGGGATTCGGTTTCATTCGGCGGCAAGGCGCCATGGCGCCGCTGGTCGGGCTGGGGTTCTGCATGACCGCGTTTGCGTTTCCCATGATCACGTTTTTGCCGGTATTCGCCAAAGACGTTTTCCGTTCCGGGCCGACAACATTCACTTTCATGCTGGCGTCTTCTGGCCTGGGTTCGGTGGCCGGCGCGCTGATTGTGGCGGCACTTGGCAACGTTCGCAACAAGGGCCGCATCGCGCTTCTGATGCTCATATGCATGGGTGGTGGCATGGCCGGCTTCGCGCTTTCCAAGAGCCTGGTTGCCAGTTGCATTCTGCTGTTTCTTTCCGGCGCCGCGCTGCTATCCGCGTTCGCGATGATCAGTTCCCTTGTGCAGTTGATTACCACGGAAGAGATGCGCGGGCGCGTAATGAGCGTCTACAATGTGGCTTTTCGTGGCGGGATGCCGTTCGGCAGCGTGGCTTCGGGATGGCTGATCCCGATGTTCTCCGCTCCGGTAGTGGTGTCCGCCAACGGGCTGCTGCTGGTTCTGCTCGGCTCGTATTTCTTGCTATTCCAGCGGCGTGTGGCGGCATTGTGAGGATGAGGATCTGGTTATATATTCTGTTGGCCGGTGGTTTCGCGGCGGGCGCGGCGGACTTGGAAAAACTGCGCGATCTCGAAGACCGTGCCGGGCTCGAACGCCGCATCGCCGAGCTTGCCAGCAACGCCGACAAAGCGCCCAACGACGCGTCGGCGCATTACCGCCTGGCGCTCGCCTCTTCGTATCTGGCGGAGATCTCGCTCGAGCTGCGCGACAAATCCGCTGCCGAGCAGGCGGCCAAAACCGGTATCAAGGCGGCAGAGCGCGCCGTGGCGCTCAAGCCCGACAACGCCGAGTATTACCGGGTGCTGGGCACGCTCTGCGGGCAAGTGATTCCGGCCAATGTGCTTTTAGGGATGAGCTACGGCAACCGCGCGCAGGAGGCGATTGAAAAAGCCATCGCGCTCGATCCCAAGTCTTTCGAGGCATATCTGGCGCGCGGCATCGGCAATTACTACAAGCCATCGATGTTCGGCGGTGGTCCGGAGTTGGCGCTACCCGATATCCGCCGCGCCATCGAGCTTGATCCCAAGTCCGCGGAAGCCTATCTCTGGCTGGGTTTGACCGAGCGCAAACTGCATCAGAACACCGAAGCCCGCGCGGCCTTCGCCAAGTCTCTCGAACTCAATCCCAACCGCATCTGGACCAAGCAACAACTGGACAAAACACCGGCTCAATGAAACAGATTTGGATTGGAGCGGCGATTCTGGGGATCACGCTCGTCAACTTCTTCCAGTTCCCCGGCCACACCTGGCTGCAACAGGACACGCAGATCTACGCGCCAATTCTGGAGCACATCTGGGACCCCTCCGTGTTACAGAAAGACATCATCGCCGAGCACCCGCACGTGGCGTTTACGCTCTACGATGAAACTGCCATCGCGTTGCGGCGTGTGACCGGTCTCGATTTCCAACATGTACTCGAAGCGGTACAGTTCTTGACTCGCGCGCTCGGTTTGTGGGGCTTGTACCTCGTCGCCAGCGCGATCGGCCTTTCAGATCTCCTCGCGCTCGTCGTAACGGGTGTCGTTTCGCTTGGGGCGGAGATCATTGGCCCCTCGGTGCTCGTCTTCGAGTTCGAGCCCACTCCCCGCGCCTTTGCCGTGCCGTTATTGTTTCTGGCGCTGGGCCTCATCGCGCGCAAGCGCTTTCTCGGAGCGGGCATCGCGGCCTCCATTGCGTTCCTGATGCATCCGCCGACCACGGCGCCCTTCTGGTTGGCGTTCCTGCTGCTCACGCTCTGGATACCCGAACGGCGCAAGATCACAGCGCTTGGAGTGCTAGCGGCGGCCGTGCTCGTGCTCTTCGCCGCGTCGCGCTGGCAAGCTTCGAGCGGCCAGGCGCAAACACTGTTTAGCAGAGTCGGCCCCCACCAGGAAGAACTCCAGCGCATGCGCGCCTCGTACAACTGGGTTTCCCTTTGGTGGCGGCAGTGGGTGGTCCATTACCTGATTCTGTACGCCGCGACGGCTGTTGCCTCCAGGCGTTTGCGAAGCAGCACGCCGCGGGTTTTGCGGTTTTTCTTCGTGGTGTTGCCGCTCATCGGCATCGCCAGTGTGCCGGTTTCATACCTCTTGCTGGAGAAGCTGCACTGGGCGCTCATCCCGGAGTTTCAACCGACACGCGCCCTGCTGTTCGTGACGGCTTTCGCGATGTTGCTCGGCGCCGCTGCCGCGTGCCAGGCCGTCGCCCGCAAACGCTACGTGGAAGCGATCGCGTGGCTGGCGCTCGCATTCCTGCCGCCTGCGAACACCGTGATCGACTGGCCGTCTTGGAATCGCGTAGCCGTCGTGGTTGGCTTGTCGCTCCTCACCGCCGCCGTAATCTGGGTCATTCAATCCGGCTCGCGCTGGGCGCGACTGGCCGCTATGGCCGCGATCCTGGCACCGGCGTGGATGATTCCGACGTGGGGCAAAATGGAAAACTACCCTGCGCTGCACACGCCCGAGTTGACCCAGCTTTCAGGTTGGGCGTACGACTCGACACCTAGAGATGCCGTGTTTTTGTTTCCCGACGCCGGGCGGGATCTCTATCCCGGCATTTTCCGCGCCGAGGCTCAGCGCGCCATTTACGTCGACTGGAAATCCGGCGGCCAGGTGAATTTCTTCAAAGAGCTTGGCGAGGAATGGTGGTCGCGCTGGCAGCGAACCATGGCCCGGCCGTTCGACCCGCAGGTTGTTGGACAATATGCCGCCCTGGGCATCGATTACATCGTGGTGGAAAGGAAGAATCGCCTGGCCGGCGCGACGCCGGCTTTCGACAACGGCCGCTTCCTGGTCTACAAACTACCGGCGCACGCTACTGAATCGCCACGTTCACCGTCGTCGTGAAGCCGCCGATGTTCAGGACCAGCGGCACAGCCGAACCTGAGCTGACGCCCGCGGGCAGTTGCAGCTTGACCTCCAGGATGCCGGCAATCATGTTGGGCGCGGCGCCCGCGTAAACCAGCGCCGCTGATTTGCCGCCCACGGTCACCGAGACCGGCAGCACCGGCTTGGGCAGAACCGTCGTCTCAGTTTGCCCGTCCACTCCCGGCGGCGTGGTTTGTCCCGCACCTGTGGCGTAGAGCACCAGCGCCGAGCCCTGCGGGGCAGGATCACGAGCCGAGTTCGCATTACCGTCGGGATTCAGCACAATGAAAATTCCCGGAGTCGCAGCGGCCACCTGCAACGTCTGCGGGCTAGCCGAAACGCCGCCCGCCGTCACCACCATGCTCGTCGAGGTCTCGCCGGCAATTTCGTATGGCGTGGCCAGAACGATTTGCCCCTCCGCCGCATAAATCACCGGCGCATTGTAGCCGCCGAAGGTCACCTGGGCTCCATCGAACATCGAGCCGAGAATGGCCACTAGCTCACCCGGCGATACAGCACCCGTCGCGTAGCTCGCTGCATTCTCTACCGTAGTAACGGCTGGCCCCGGCGCCGAGCTTTTCGCCTGCCCTGAATCCGCCTGCACCATCAACGACGATTCGTCGACGGCCTCGAAATCCGAACCTCGTAATTGCTTGATCTCGTCCAGAGTGTCGTTGTCCCAGCGGTCATCCGGCGCACCCGAGAGGTACCACGAGGAGCCGTTGTCCGCCAGAATCATGCCGTATTTCTTCAGCGCGGTCAGGATCACCTGCACCGTCGGCGAAAACCCCGAGATATTGAAGCTCGCCTTGAGCCGGAAGCGTTGGCCCATAGGCGGATAATTAGTGCCGGTGAGTTCGGAAGCCTCGTGACGCGCGGGCCAGATGTAGGTATTGCGCGTCTGCGGCGCGGTGAAGCGGATCGCGTGCAGGATCGCACCTGCCGCTACTTCGTCGTAGCGCACTAAGCCCGGAAAAATCGGCAGCCCCGCCGCATCCGCCGACGTCCACCCCGCCGGTCGCAGCGCATTCGACGTCAGATGGAAAATCGCGCCCGAGCCCGCCTGCCAGCTTCCATCCGGCTGCGGATAGGACGACCACATTTCGTACAGGATGCAGTTGTCCTTGTCGATCACCAGCACATGCCGGTCGCCGGTGCTTTGCGCGCCGCCTTCGATGGGTACGTTAGGCGGAATCGGGTACGGCCCGGGATCGCTTTCGTCGGCATATTGGAAGCTGACCGGCACCTTAGGCTGCGTGCCCGGCACCGTCGCATATGGAATGCCGATCGGCTCGCCATCGTACAATCCCTGACCGAAGTCCGGATGCCCGGGGGCGCTCGCGCCGATCGTCGCAACATACTGTGCGGAGTTGGCGTCAACCGGCAGCGTGTCGATAGGTGTGTTCCAGACGTTGTTGGCGGGAAATACTTCGCAACCGGAGATCTGCGGCTGTGCTTTGGCCCCCAGCGCGACAGCCAGCGTGATCAGAGCGACGTAGGCGGATCGCGAACCCATTTCACCTACGATTGTACGGCGGCGTCGTGCTGCCTGGGGTATCTACCTTCCGATGAGGGCCGCGTCCGCCAGGCTAGGTTGCGATTCCAACAGCGTGACGCGCTGCCGATTCAACAGCGCAGTTTCTTCTTCTACAAAATTAGTCGGCGGAAAAGGTGATCCCACCTGTTCTTCCGGCAAGTCCATCAGTTTACCGATGATCGATTGATAGACATCGCGCCCCACCTGTTGCTCCGGAGGAAGGTACCAACGGCTCACGGAACTCGCGAACCTCTTGAACTGCCCAATCAGTTGATCTCGTGGGATGTTGCGTCTTCCAGCATCGGATAGTATGTCAAGGGACATCTCGACCGCTTGCAACATGCTGCTCCGGCGCGACATCAGCCGAGTCAGCAAGACCGGGTCGCCAGTTGTAGCGCCGTCAGCAAGGATTCCGGCAGTGATGATTGGCTCCTTAAAGAGGTGACGCCTGCCGGAAGGGTCATGAAAGAAATCAGACATCACCACGCGTTCCTCGTTCGCCTGCAGCGGCCTCGATGCCGGCTCAATCAGGGGATCGGAATATACCACGAACGGTGCATTGCTAGCGAACGCACTCAATGGCACCTGCTTCACGGTGACCGCAAATGCCACTAAACTGGTTGCTGAATTGTTCCGAATTCTGACTTGATCCGCACCGTTAGGTAATTGATTCAGGGTGGCAGTGATCTGCGCCTCCAAGGAGAGCGCGCACGCGACTACGAACGCCGCTGAGATAGTAGCGGTTCTCATCTCAGACCTCACCTCAACTCAGCTCAGCGGCCCCGCCGCCATGGGCATGGAGCGTGGGTGTTTGCCGGTGGCGGCAAAAATAGCATTGCCAACCGCCGGCGCGAGACCGACGATGGGAGTTTCTCCGGCTCCGGCGGAAGGCAAGTCTTTCCGATCAACGAGTACCGTCTCGATCACCGGCACGTCACTGAAGCGCGGCACGCGGTAGCGCGACAGCATCGGATTGAGGATCTTGCCGTCGGCGAAACGCAGTTGCTCGAACAGCGCGCCGCCGATGGCCATCACGATCGCGCCCTCCACCTGGTTTCGCAGATGGTCCGGGTTCACTACGGCACCGCACTCGAACGCCTGTACCACGCGCAGAATCTTCGGGCGGCCGCCTTCGATGGCGACTTCGGCGCACATGGCGAGGTAACTGCCCTTTTCGAAGCCGATCGATAATCCGGCATTCTTGCGCTTGCCCCATCCGAATTTCTCCGCCGCGGCTTGCAGCACGGCGCGCTGGCGCTCATCTTTAAGGTTCTTCAGACGGAATTCGAAAGGATCTATGCCAACCGCGTGGGCCAGGTCATCGATATGGCTTTCGCGCGCGAAATGGTTGGCGGTCGCGGCGAGACCGCGGTATGAACCCTGGCGCAGCGGCGATTTCGAAGGATGAAAAACCATCTGGCGGTTGGGAATGTCGTAGGTGACCTGCATTCCCGATGACCCGGAATTGTAGTTGTGAAATTCCCACGCGCTGATGTGGCCGTCCGCGCGCACGCCGGCCGAGATGTCGATTACGCCACCAGGCCGGAAGTAGCTCCAAGTGAACTCTTCCTGGCGCGTCCAGACCACCTTTACGGGCTTGCCGGCGGCTTTGGCGAGCCGCGCGGCTTCGATGGCGCACTCGCCCGAGTGCTTGCCGCCATAACCCGAGCCGGTATCGGGCACGATGACGCGGATGCGCTCCTGCGCAATGTTCAATGCCGATGCCAGCTCTTCACGAACACCGAACGGGCGCTGGGTCCCGGTCCACACGGTGAGCTTGTCGCCATTCCATTCGGCCACGGCGGCGCGGGGTTCGAGAGGAATGTGCGCAATGTACGCGATGGTGTATGTGGCGGCGATTTTGTGGTCGGCTTCCGTCATGCCGCGCTCGATTGAGCCGCGGGCGTCGCGATCCTCTCCCGCTTCGGCATTGGCTTTGATGTAGGTGAAGAAGTCGCGATCCGACGGTTGGGGTTCGCTCGTCCACTCGGCTTTGAGCGCGGCCAGCGCGCGGTCGGCCGTTTCGGCATCGGGCGCGGCTACGGCGGCGAATTCGCCTTCGTGAGCAACGGTGACGCCGGGAATCTGCACGGCGGCGGAATCGTCAAGGCTGGTGAGCTTGGCGCCGAACGCCACAGGACGCAGCACCTTGCCGTAGAGCAGGCCAGGGCGCTTGAGGTCGGTCGAGTAGCGGTGATGGCCAGTCACGAACTCACGGCCGTCGACTTTGGGGATGGTGTGGCCCGCGACTTTCCACTCGAGCGCTGGCGTGAGCTTCGACTCCGCCTGGATCGATTGGACAAACTGGCGCCCGTGAGTCAGCTCGCTGAAGCTCGCGGCGTGGCCGTTGCCAGTGACCTTGCCATCCGCGACTTGCACGGTGCTTCGATCTACTTTCCACTCGGAAGCGGCGAGATCCATCAACGCCTCACGGGCGGCGGCCGCGGCTTTGCGCAGTTGCGGCGCCATGGTGGGCGTGGTGCGGCTGCCGAAGGTGCCCATGTCGAAAGGCGTGAGGTCGGTATCGGCCATCAACATTTTGATGCTCTCGACCGGCGCGTGCAGCTCTTCGGCAACGGCTTGGGTTAGCGACGTGCGGATATTCTGGCCAACCTCGGTCTTGCCGGTGAAAACATTGACGCCGCCATCTTCCCCGATGTGTAGCCATGCGGAGATTTCGGCCGGGCGAGCATCGCCACCCTGAGACCGGCGGCCGGATTCCTGCGCGTCGGCGGGTTCGTCGATCACGCACAGGACAACGATTCCACCACCGAGAGCGGCGAGAAATTCGCGACGCGTGGAGGCGGAGGTCATGACGCCCTCCGCATGGTCTTCTGATGAAGCGCCGCGAGGCGAACGGCGGCGACGATGCGCGGATACGTTCCACAACGGCAGATGTTGCCTTGCATGGCGTGGACGATTTCGGCGTCGGTGGGGCTGGCATTCTGGCCAAGCAGCGAGACGCCGCTCAGGATCATACCAGAGGTGCAATAGCCGCACTGCATGGCGCCGGTTTCAAGAAAAGCCTCCTGGAGTGGATGCAGCGCGCCATCGCGCTCCAGCCCTTCGATGGTAGTAATGCGTTTGCCGGCCGCGGCCGATACACGGGTGATACAGGAACGCACGGCCTGGCCGTCGAGCAAGACGGTGCAGGCGCCGCACTGGCCTTCCCCGCAACCGTACTTGGCTCCGGTGAGATCGAGATCGTCGCGTAGAACACTGAGGAGGCTGCGGTCGGGACTGGCGCTCACGCGGCGTCTGGTTCCGTTGACATGGAGTTCGGTGACCTGTGCCATTCCCTCATTATGAGTCATTGGGCGAATGCGAGGCTACCTTGCGGTTAAAGCTCGGATAAGTGGCTGCCGATAAGTTACCTGGGACTGTACGCCCCAACCTTTACGAGGGAGATCACATGCCAACGACCGAGATTGCTGAGCCACAGAGCCGGGCCGCGGGGAAAGCCGAAGACCTAGCGGGCAAATACCTGGTATTTCATTTGGGCCGGGAAGAATTTGGGATCCGTGTGCTTAAGGTGCGCGAAATTACCGGCATACAGGACATCACAGCGGTGCCGCAAACGCCCGGGTTTGTGAAGGGCGTCATCAATCTGCGCGGCAAGATTGTTCCCGTGGTGGATCTGCGGCTGAAATTCAGTCTGCCGGAGCAAGAGTACACGCAGCGAACGTGCATCATCGTGGTGCAGGTGGAAGTGAGCGCACAGCGCATGCTGATGGGCGTGGTGGTGGATGGCGTGGCCGAGGTGCTGAACCTGGCGGCTGCCGACATTGAAGACACACCTGATTTCGGCCAGGGCGTCGTGACGCCGTATCTGTTGAGCATGGCCAAGGTGAAGGGAAAGGTCAAGATTCTGCTGGACATCGATCAGGTCCTAAGCACGCAGGAGTTGCAGGGACTGGAGTCGGTTCTGCAATAACTACCGCGCGGCGACGATTGCCGAGGGAGTAGCTGTGGCGTAACCGCCACGAACAAGAGGAGCAGATTTGTGCAAACGCAACTGACTATCGGTAAGAAATTGATGCTGGCGTTCGGCGCCATGCTGGCGCTGACCCTGGGGTTGGCCTATTCGTCGTTGACGTCGGTCGATAGCCTTGGTAAAGAGTTGCATACCGCCAGCACTGATATGGCAAAGAAGTCAGAATTGATCAGCCAGTTGAGCGTCGGGGTCGCCAACATGAGCGGGGCACAGCGTGGGCTGGTTCTTTACTCGATGCTGAAAGAGACAGCGAAGGCAGAAGAGGTGGGCCGGCCGTTTCTAACAACCGCGGACGACATGGAGAAGGAGTTGACCGAACTGCGGCCCCTACTTGTGACAGAGCGAGGTAAGCAGGCCGTCGAAGCGATCGCCTCGGCCATCGCGGCCTGGAGGCCTCTTTACAGCGATCTGGCTGGCCTCTGCGCAAAGCAGCAGTTCGATACAAACCTCGAGACCACTATAGACAAGATGGTCGCCTATGGCATCGAGGCGAGTAAAGCAGTGGACGAGATGGCGCAGCTTCAGCGGGGGCTATTTGCGGCTTCCGCTCAAAGAGCTACCGAGGAAACCTCCCGCAGCCATTGGATCGCTGTTGTGCTGATCGGCGTGTGTTTGATAGTGGGGGCCGTCGTAGTGCTCGTCGTGCGCCAGATCAATAGCGCCCTTCGTCAGATTGCTGACGAGATGGCCGATGGCGCCCAGCAGGTGACCGCCGCGGCCGCGCAGGTCTCGTCTTCCAGCCAGTCTCTTGCCCAGGGGTCTTCCGAACAGGCCGCGTCGATCGAAGAGACCTCAGCCTCCAGCCAGGAAATCCACTCCATGACGCAGAGGAACACCGAAAATTCCCATGTCGCGGCGGAAAATATGGCGCAAGCCTCGGAGCGGATCGAAGAGGCCAAGCGGGATCTGGAGCAGATGGTCGTCTCCATGAATGAGATCAACGCTTCGAGCGACAAGATCTCGAAGATCATCAAGGTCATCGATGAAATCGCCTTCCAAACGAATATCCTGGCGCTGAACGCGGCAGTCGAAGCGGCGCGCGCGGGCGAAGCCGGCATGGGATTTGCGGTAGTGGCCGACGAAGTTCGGAATCTGGCACAACGCTGTGCGCAGGCGGCCAAGGATACGGCGGCCCTGATCGAGGAATCCATCGCCAAATCCAACGATGGCAAGTCCAAGCTGGACCAGGTGGCCGTCGCGGTGAACTCCATCACGGAGAGCGCCAACAAGGTGAAAATGCTGGTGGATGAAGTGAAGCTCGGCAGCGAAGAACAGGCGCGTGGCATCGACCAGGTGTCGAAAGCCATCACGCAGATGGAGAAGGTAAGCCAGTCGGCCGCGGCCAACGCCGAACAGAGTGCCTCGGCCAGTGAAGAATTGAGCGCGCAATCGAATACGCTTCGGCAGATCGTGGTTCGCCTGAACAGTCTGGTGGGCAGCGGCTCGGACGCGTCTAGGCGAACGCCCCATGAAAGCCAGTTGCCCACAGTGTCCAAGTCCCAAAAGGCATTGCACCATGCCCTAGCGCCGAACGCCCCGAGACCGATGCCGGTCGCGGCGCCGCCGGGAAGCAAGGACGAATTTCCGCTGGACGAGGATTTCAAGGAATTCTAGCGGACAACTTGCATCGCCGCCCCGCGTGGGTCACCATGAAACCAGGTAACGTGGTCAGCCGCCAGTGCGTCTGACATAAAGGCCTGAATCGAGTCTCATGCGATACCCTTTGGCCCTCGCGGTCACGGTTCTGTTCCTTGCGGTCGACCTGCGTCTGCCGGCCCAGTATCCTCCCGGCAGCTATCCTCCTCCGCCGGGCACCTATCCGCCGGGCACCTATCCGCCAGGTACCTATCCGCCAGGTGCTGGTGGCGGCATACCCTTTCCCGGACGCCACAAAAAGAAGAAACAGGACGACCAGCAGCCATTGCAAACTCTTTACGGCATGCTTCGCCAGTTGAACGACAAGACCGTCGTAGTTGAAGCCGAAGATAACCGCATCATGGATTTCAAGCGCCAATCCGATACGAAGTTCCTCAAAAACGGAGACGCGATGAAGCCGGATGTCCTCAAACCCGGTGACCATCTCATCGTCGAGTACCGCCAGGACGATGAAGGCTTCATGTACGCCGTGAACATCACGTTGGATAAGGAAGGTACGCCGGCGGAACGGGAGAAGGCCTCCGTGCCCGTCGAAATCATCGAGCCGGTCAGCCAAAGCCATGGCCAAGGCGACGATGACCGTCCGGTGCTGCACCGCAAGGATGCGCCACCCGATCAGGCCGCCGCGCCAAAACCGGATGCGCAACCGGCGCCCCAGGCCGGCACGCCTCCTCCAGCACCGGCGAATGCCTCGAAGACTACGCCGGCAGCCGCCCCGGCGGAGCTTCCGCCACCGGTTCCTCCGGACGCGGGAATCGACCTCGATCACATCCCCACTTCGACCAGTTCTCATCAGCCGGTCGATGATTCCGACAGCGGTCCGCCCCATATTGTGCGCGGCAAGCCAAAGCCACAAAAAGCCTCCGATACTGAGCAGGTGGCGCAGAATTCCCCGCCCGCCTCCGTCAGCCAGCCGGCGCCGGTAGCAGAAACGCAAGTATCTTCCCCATCGCTGGTCGCGCAATCGGCCGAGCCGCCGATGGAAAGGCCGACGGTCCTTGAATCGGGCCCGCCCGTGGATGCCCGCGTGGAAAAGGCGCGCGAAGCGGTGGCGTCCTTCAGCGAGACCCTGCCCGATTACGTGGTCACAGAGCAGATGGCCCGGTTCCAGAGCGTGACGCACGTAGTCAGCTGGCAGGCCCTGGACATCGTTTCTGCCGAACTGGTCTACGAGAAGGGCAAGGAACGTTACCGCAATCTAGCCATCAACGGAAAGCCAGCCAAGGCCCAGCGCATGGAGGATATGCCGGGCTCCTGGTCCACCGGGGAATTTGCTTCGGTGTTGCTGGACATTTTCTCTCCCTATACCGCCACCGATTTCCGCTACCGCCGGATGTCTCGAAGCGGCGGGCGCGACGCTTTCCTGTACGACTTCCAGGTCGACCGCGAACACTCTCACTGGCAGATTGCGATGGCATCGCAGAGCATACTTCCGGCCTACCATGGCTCCCTCTGGATCGACAAGGAAACCTTCCGGGTGCTGCGCGTCGAGATGCAAGCCGTGCGCACGCCCGAGGAGTTCCCCCTGGACAAAATCGAGATGGCCAGCGACTACGAATTCACCCGCATCTCAGACCGCTCGTTCCTGCTGCCGGTGCATTCGGAAAACCTGATGTGCCAGCGCGGAACCAATATGTGCAGCCACAACGTCATTGACTTTCGCAACTACCACAAATACGCCGGCGAAGCCACGATCGAATTCGGAAAATAGCCGCCCGGCTTGTATTTCGTTTCATCGCAACGGATTGCTCTCACCAGGCGAATGTAACCAAGGGCGATCGAGAATCGCCCATCTCCTTTGAAAGGACCCGGTCCGGCACGTCGTTCCGTGCGGACCTCATCACGTTTGCCGAAACTGAACTTCATCCCCTGGCTTCTAATGGGTGCCTTCTGCGCCTCGCTCCACGCGCAGAGCGGGATTGTCCGCTCGGGCAATCAACCCATCCCTGGCGCCGTCGTGACGGCGGCCCAGGGCGATAAGAAATTCACGACCATCACGGGCGAGGACGGATACTACAGCTTTCCGCCGCTCGGAGACGGCGCCTGGGCGGTCGACGTGCAAATGTTCGGCTTCGAACCGGTCAAACAGCAGGTGGATTACACGAAAGAACGCGTCGCGAACTTCTCGCTCAAATTGCGCGAATCGCCCATGGCTTCGCGCTTGGCGCGTTTCGCCGGGAATGGGCAAGGGACGAATCAAGTTGAGTCGCAACTGCAAAGCGAGATGAATGCCGCGCAGGCGGAGCCCTCCACCGCGCCGGTGGCCGGCGCTGCAAACGGCAATGAAGCGTTTCTCATCTCCGGAAGTTTGAGCCAGGGTCTGGCAGCCAATGCCAGTGCCGATTCCGGCCCCGCACGGCCCGACTTCCTGGCTTTCGCTGGAAACCAGGGCGGGTTCGGCGGTCAGGGCGGCGCTCCCGGCTTCGGTGGCGGCGGACCTGGCGGCCCAGGCGGATTCGGTGGTGGTGGATTCGGTGGACCCGGAGGTCCCGGCGGATTTGGCGGGCGCGGAGGTTCTGGCGGTGGACCGCGCGGCCAGGGCCAAGGCCAGGCGCGGCAGTTCGGCAATCGCCGGCAGCCTACGGCCATCCACGGCATGTTTTACTTCACGCTGGGGAATTCGGCGCTCAACGCGAAGCCCTACTCCATCACGGGCCTGGATACTCCGCAGCCATCCTACGCTGCCAGCCGTTTCGGAGTCGTGCTGGGCGGGCCGCTGCTGATTCCGAAAGTCGTGCACGATAACAAGACTACGTTTTTCTTGAACTACTTCGGTACGCGGGCGGCGAATCCGGCTACGGAGGTTGCCACCGTCCCCACCGAGCTCGAGCGGCAGGGGAACTTCTCCGATGCCGTTCAATCCAGCGGATCACCCGTGCAGATTTATAACCCTTTTTCGACCATCCGCCAGCCTTTTGCCGGCAATATCATTCCGGCGAGCCTGCTCGACACGCCCAACGGGCTCATCGCGCAGAAACTGCTGAGCTATTTTCCGTTGCCCAATCAGCCGGGCATGGTCAACAACTACGAACTTTTCTACTCGGTCCCGCAGAACAGCGACAATGCCAGTTTGCGCCTCCAGCGGAACATCTCGAAAAATGACCGCCTCTCGTTTCGCATCGCCGGCCAGCGCCGTGATGGCGATAATATCCAGACTTACGGATTTGAAGATACGACCAGCGGCTATGGTTTGAGCACCAATTTGGGATGGACCCACAATCTCTCGCCGGCATTGGTTAGCACCGCGCAGGTCACGTTTAATCGCAATGTGAACCAGACGACTCCATTTTTCGCCAACGGTGCCAACGTGGCCGCGGAGCTGGGCATCCCAGGCACTTCGAACAATCCCCTTTCTTACGGTCCACCAAACTTGAACTTCACCAACTTCGGCGCTTTGAGTGATGCTTCACCCTCGCTCACGCGCAATCAGAGCCAAAGCGGCAGCGAGAGCGTCAACTGGTCGCATGGCGTCCACACCTTCACCTGGGGCGTGCAGTTCACACGCAGCGATTTGAATAACCAGACCGAGCAGAACGGGCGCGGCACTTTCAACTTCACCGGTGATGCCACAAGCAATTTTAGTGCGAGCGGTTTGCCGGTTTCCGGAACGGGTTTCGATTTCGCCGATTATCTATTGGGTTTGCCACAATCCAGTTCCATACAGGAGGGTGCTTTCGCCACCTACTTCCGCCAAAATACGGTCAGCGCCTACTTCCTCGATGACTGGAAGGTGCGGCCGAGCTTGACGCTGAATCTTGGTGTCCGCTACGAGTACTTTTCGCCGCTTAGTGAGAAATACGGACATATGGCCAATCTGGACATCGGGCCGTACTTTACCGCGGTGGCGCCCGTGGTGGCGGCAGGGACCGGCCCGTATACCGGCGCGTTTCCGGCGAGCCTGATCAACCCGGATTACAAAGATTTTTCGCCCCGCGTCGGACTTACCTGGAAGGTGCCGCACATCAAGCGGTCCACCATTGTCCGCGCCGGCTACGGCATCTATTACAACGGGCAGGCTTACATCCCGTTTGGCTTGAAGCTGGCGGAGCAACCGCCGTTCGCGACATCGGAGAGTGTGAACAGCAGCCCGGAAAACCCGCTGACGCTGGCCACGGGCTTTACCGCGGTCACGCCTCAAGACATCACCAACACCTTCGCGGTCGATCGCTACTATCACACGCCCTACGCGCAAACCTGGAACATCACCGTCCAGCATGAATTGCCCAAGAACTTTTTCGTGGAGCTCGGTTATCTGGGCACTAAGGGGACCGACCTCGACGTGCTGACCCTGCCCAACGAGGGCCCCCCAGGAGCCAGCCGGTCACACCAGCTCGGCAACGCGGTGGGATTTACCTACGATTCGCCGGTGGGCGACTCGATCTATCATGCTCTGCAAATCCGTGTGAACCGCCGGTTCACCGGCGGGATTTCGATGCAGACCTTCTATACCTTTTCGAAATCGATTGACGATTCCTCGAGCTTCGGAGGCGTCGGCAGCACCGTGGCGCAAAATTGGCTGGACCTGGCGGCGGAGCGAGGCCTCTCCAGTTTCGATCGCCGCCATGTCCTGACCTGGAACTGGGTGTGGACCTCGCCGCTGGGTACAGCCAATTCGCGGGTTTCGGGAAGCAGCCTGGCCGGGCGCCTGCTTCGCGATTGGCAATTGAGCGGCGGCCTCACGGCGGAAACCGGAACTCCATTGACCGCGCGCGCATTGGGAAACACGGCGAGTGGTCTGGCGCAAACCGGCGGTGTTGGCAGTGGGCGCGCGGAGGCCTCCGGCGAGAGTCTGGCGTCGTCGACTGGCTTCTTCAACCTGGCGGCTTTCACGACTCCTCCCGTCGGTGAGTTTGGAGACGCCGGGCGCAATACGATCCCCGGTCCCAATCTGGTGTCCGTCAACGCCGACTTCGGGCGCTCATTTCAGTTTGGAGAGACGCGGCGGCGCCTCGAGTTGCGCATGTCAGCCACCAACGTGTTCAATCAGGTGAACTACACCAACATCAATACGGTGGTGAACGCCATCAACTATGGTCTGCCCAGCACGGCAGCGGGAATGCGCACGCTCAGCGTGATTTTGAGGTTCCGGTTTTGAGATTCCTGACCCTTGTTACGATTGCTTCCCTGCTTGCGGCGCAGGCGCCCAATCCGCCGCGAGTTACTTTCTCGACGACCACGAACACCGTGGTCGTGGACGTCACCGTGTCCGACGGCAGCGGCAAGCCCGTTACCACGCTAACCAAGGACGATTTCGTTCTAACCGAAGATGGCAAGCCTCAGACCCTGCTGAGTTGCGATCTGCAAAAACTCGAAACTAAAACTCTGCCGCCCGTGACGCCGGTGTTGAAAGAGCGCACCGCTCGTGCCGCCGAGCAGCCACAGCCTGAGCCGAAGGCCGCCTCCAGCCCGGAAATCAAGTACCAGGATCGCCGGCTGATCGTCATTTTATTCGACCTTTCGTCGATGGCGCCGACCGAGCAGATCCGTGCCGTCAACGCCGCCACCCAGTTCCTGAACACGCAGATGACCCGGAGCGACACGGTCTCCGTCATGACCTTCGGCACCACACTCACGACCGTGCAGGATTTCACCGACGACCGTGACGTGCTGCTCTCCGCCATCAAAGGTCTCCACGTCGGGGAGGCGAGCGAGCAGGCCACCGCGGCCGACACCGGCGCGGACGCGCAAGACATCAGCGGCACATATGTGGCGGACGAAACCGAGTTCAACATTTTCAATACCGACCTGAAACTTGCCGCCCTCGAAGACGCCGCGCGCCGCCTCGCGCCGTATCCGGAGAAAAAGGCGCTCGTTTATATTTCGAGCGGCGTCTCAAAGACCGGCATGGACAACCAATCGCAGCTTCGCGCTACGGTCAACGCCGCGATACGGGCCAACGTCGCGTTCTACCCGATCGACGCGCGAGGCCTGCTGGCCGCTGCGCCCGGTGGCGATGCCTCGCAGGCCGCGGCGGTCGGATCAAATCTCTATAGCGGCTCTAGCCAGGCTTCCTTGCGAAATAGTTTTCACGACCAGCAGGAGACGCTCGTCACCCTGGCGGCGGATACCGGTGGCAAGGCGATGCTGGACTCGAACGACCTTACGGTGGGCATGACGCAAGTCCAGAAGGATATTGAGAGCTACTACATTCTCACTTACGCCAGCACCAACGCGGCGGAAGACGGCCGTTACCGGCGCATCCAATTAAAACTGGCGCCACGCGCGACCCTGGCAAAGGCCAAGCTGGTTTACCGCCAGGGTTATTACGCTCCGACCACCTTTGCACGCATGAGCGACGCCAACAAGGAGGCGCAGCTCCAGCGCGCGCTCGAGAGCGACAATCCCATCACCGATCTCCCCATCGCCGTCGAAATCGACTATTTCCGTTTGGATAAGACCAAGTATTTTGTGCCGGTCTCGGTAGAGATCCCCGGCTCCGCGCTCGCGTTTCGCAATAAGGGCAGCAAAGCGGCGACGGAGCTGGATTTCACCGCCGAGGTGCGCGATGCGCGCGGCAAGCCTGCCTCCGCCGTTCGCGATACCATTCCGCTGAAGCTGGACCAGACCGCGGCCGGACAGGTCACGCGGAAACACATTCAGTACGCGACCGGCATGACGCTCGCGTCGGGCAAATACACCCTCCGTTTCGTCGCCCGCGAAAACGGGGAAGGCAAGGTGGGGACCTTCGAGGCGCCCTTCACCGTGCCTGACCTGGCGTCCGGCAACGCATTGCGCGTCAGTTCGGTGATCTTCAGCAACCAGAAGGCGCAGCAGACAGCCGGTGTAAAGAACGATAAGAAGCTGGTGGCGCAGAATCCGCTCGTTGACAGTTCAGGCCAGCAGATCATGCCCAACGTCATTCGCGTTTACCGGCCGGGCCAGGATCTTTACGTCTACCTGGAAGTCTACGACCCCACCATCCCCGAAAATCTTCCGCAGAATTCCCGCGCGACTAGCGTGGCCGCGGATCTGGCGCTTTACGACGGAGAACGCAAAGTGCTCGAGACCGCGCCGGTGCGCGCCAACCGTCCCGACGCCAAGCGGACCAACACTGTTCCGCTCCATTTGCAGACTTCTTTGAAGGATCTTAAGCCCGGTAAGTATGTTTGCCAGGTGAACATCATCGATGAATTAGGCCGCAAGTTTGCCTTCCCGAGAATGCCGATGGTTTTGCTTCCAGCACTGGCGCAGGCGGCGCCGGCCGCGGCCGGCGGCCAGTAGCCAATTATTCCATTCCCGCCGAAGCGACTTCTGGTTTCGGGTGGCGGAACATCTTACGCTTCACATCCGGCCAGAATTCCTTGATGCAGTTGGAAAACGCATCGGTGGCAACCTGGAGGCCCAGCTTGTCCAAGTTGTCGGTAACGTCCCGGCTCTTGGTGTAGTACGTATTGGAAAGCGCGACCGCGACCGAGTTGCCAACCCATTCCGAGTAGTTGAATCGAACGGTGCCGGCATCGGTGTGCGTCACAAAAACCCGCGTCGACGCGTACCACAACCGGTATCCGACACTGCCAGTGCCTCTGCGGAAGTATCGCGGGTCCTCGTGCAGGAGGCACGGCATCACTCCCTCGGTCATCAGGTTTCCGACGGATTGGTCCACAAAAGAGGTCGCGTATCGTTCGGCATAGCCTTTCAAACCCTGCCCAAATTCAGGATTCGAATTCAGCAACTGGTAATAACCTGCAAAGCCCGCGGCCAGAAGCCAGATCGGGTAATCGAAGCTGTCCTTCGAAGCAATCCAGAACTTCCTAGACGCCGGAATCGGTTCCACGTGGCCGTTGTCCTGGACGGTCCGGTAGTTGGGAAGAACGCCCAGAATCCGCTTATCCAACGGCTCATCCGGCGCCACGGTGCCCGGAGCGACAGCAGCGGGTGCGGCTGGTCCGGGAGCCGGAGGGTCAGTCGGAGATGCGGCAGTGTCCGCTGGCGCGGGAAGAGCAGTTGCAGACGTGGCAATTTCCGCAGATACAGGCGCCACCTCAGGTTGCTGGCCGGCAGCGCAAATGCAACAAAACAAACCTAGGGAAACTGCTGCCAGACCACAAAACAATCTTCGGGAGAGAAGCCGAGAAACACCCACCTGTATGAGATGTTATCAGAGTGTCGTGCGGTTACCTACATTAAAGAAACTTAGCCATAATCACTTCAATGCGCTGGTTACAAATTCCCCTACTTCGTGTTTCAGTTTAGTTAGCGACTTCGAGTCAATGTACACCATGTGCCCCGCTTCGTACTCCCCGGTGCGAATGTTGCTTCGTAGGCTAGGGTCAAGGCCCATGTGAGCGAGCGTGTACTCGGTGGCGAAATAAGGTGTTGCTAGATCGAAATAGCCCGACGCCACATACAGCTTCATATAGGGGTTTTTCGAAAACGCGCTGCGTAGGTCATTACTGGTATCGGGAAATCCCTCGCGGCTGCTCGACGGCCCCCACTCCCACGGGCTCGTGATACCCTCGCCCAAGATGTAGTATTCCAGATCAGTCTTGTATCCCAACTCACCGCGTACATAGTTGTTAAAAGTCGTGGTGTATGGCGGCCGAATCGCCGCAATTGACGGATCAAAGTCGGGTACTGCACTGGCCGCTGACTCATCGATGCCCTTGAATCGGCTGTCAATCCGTCCGACCGTGCGTTTCTGGCCGCGCAACAGCTCCTTCGTGAAGCGGAAGATCGGAACGCGCAAATCACTGTTATCGATATAGTGCGGGTCAAGTCCCGTATATCGCGCTAACCGCTCGATTGTGGCTTGGCGTTCCGCTGCCGAAAGCCGGTCACCCTTCGCCAGCGCCTCCGCATACCCGTTTTCCGCCCATGCCTCCACTTCCTTCAGAGTCCTTTGCAGGTCGCTCTGGAGATCCGGCGCCAGTTTGTGGTGATACCACGCCGTCGCCGCGTATGTTGGAAGGAATAAGACATACGGCAGATCGTTGCCCTTGGCGAACTCGGCCGTCTCGAAATTCAAGATCGAGGACACCAGTACGATGCCGTTGAACGCGATCCCGCGCTCCACCAGGTAGCCTGCAAGCCCCGCGGCGCGCGTGGTTCCATAGCTCTCGCCGACCAGAAACAGCGGTGATGTCCAGCGTTCATAGCGTGTCAGGTACATGCGGATAAACTCACCCACTGATTCAATATCTCCACGCAGGCTCCAGAATTTCTTACTCAGCTCCGGTTTCGCAGCACGGCTGTAACCTGTGCCGACGGGGTCGATGAAAACGAGATCGGTCTGATCGAGCCAGGTGTACTCGTTGTCCACCAAGTGAAATGGCGGCGCGGGCATTTGGCCATCCGGCTGCATGACAACGCGCTTCGGTCCCAGAGCGCCCAGGTGCAGCCACACCGAAGCCGACCCCGGACCTCCATTGAACGAAAACATCAGCGGGCGGTGGGCAGTATCACCCGCACCATCCAGCGTGTACGCCATGAAAAAAATGTGCGCTTCGGTTTCGCCCTTCGCGTCGCGCAGCGGCAGCATGCCTGTCGTCGCCGTATACTTCAGCGTCTTGCCGCCGGCGCGAATCTCGTGGTGCGTCACCACCGGCGCTTCTTCTTTTTCTGGCGCTTTTTCTGCCGGCTTGCCTTCCGGCTGCTTAGGAGCGTCGGCAGGCGGCGCGGTCTGCATAAGTAAGAATGCGAAGGTTAGTAAAGGGAGCATAACTAGTGATTATGGCAGGAGCGTGCCCGGCGTATCCGTAAAATTCGGGGACCGGGAATGGCCTCTGCCTATAATTAAAGTGGCCCATCATGTGGTGCAGCCTGGTTCTGCTCGCGTATTTCCTTGCCACCAATCTGTGCGCCCAGACGCAGGTGCCGCCGGCTCGTCCAGGCTGGCCGTGCGTGGAGGGCCGGGCCATTGACCCCTCGTTCGTTCAAGTTTCGGAAGCGACCGGCGGGCAGGTGTTTCTTTTCGACCGCTCCGAAGCCGCGCGCTCCCTGGTTCTGGTGCGGAATAGAAGCAAACACGAGGACACCATCTATCGCTCCATGGGCACGCTTTCCACTGGTTCGCGCGAGCTGTCATTCCCGGTAGATTCGACAGTGGAAAGCCTGATGGTTTCTGTCTCCCTGCAATGCCTGCAATCCATCACGATCTACCGGCCCTCCGATACCGAAGTGCATGGCGGCGAACCGGACGTGGACGAAAATAGCTTCAAGTCGGGACTAATCTCCATCATTACCCGGCCCGAAGCCGGTGCGTGGCGCATGCGGATCGCCGGAACCGGCATGTTCTTCGCCGTAGTGCAGGCAAAGAGCGCAATTTCGTTCCGCGACGCGGAATTTGTCGAGCCGGGGGGCCGGCCCGGACATGAAGGACTCTTCCCCGTCAAAGAACCTCTGCATATGGGAGAGCACCGCACGGTCTCCGTGCGCCTGGCAGCACCGGCCGGTGAGAAAGCTTTCCGCATCGTTAATTCGGCGGGTGAAACATTGGAGCCTTTAGACCTCAAGCCTGTGGCCGAGAGCGCAGATGAGCGTGAGTTTCTAGGAACGCTTACGCTCAAGCATGCCGCCTTCCGGATGGCGGTCGAGGGCCGAGATACGGGAGGGTATCCCTATCAACGGGAGCTACCGCGCCTGTTTCAAGTACAAAGTGCGAACTGAGCGCTGGCCTGGCTACCGCGCCGGCAGCGGATCAGCCGCAATCGCCGATGCGGGCGGAAATCTCTACAGGATCGCGTGGTTGGGAGCTATCGCTACCGGACTGCCCAACATTTTCGGTGTATTGATCGTCGCATGACACGCGTTTCCGGAGCCGTCGATTACTTCCATCCCATCCGTTCCCGGAGCGACCGAACGTGCGCCACATGATGCCGGCCATGCCAGGCATAGAGCGCCAGATTCCTGTCCAGGCTGACTGCGCCCAACTCTGGATGCCGGAAGCGGCGCGCGAAATCCGCGGGCGAGAGTGAGCGCAACAACAGCACCCATCGCCGGTGCAGCGACTCGAGGAATGCGAGCGAGACCTCGATGGGCGCTGTCCGTGCATCCGTCAGCTCCGCCCAGCGGCTCTCGTCGTACGGCTTGATGGTGGGCTCGTCTTCGGTGAGCGCCAGCCGGAAGCGCGCGTAGCTGTTCAGATGACTGTCCGGTACATGATGTACCACCTGGCGAACCGTCCAACCGCCCGGCCGGTACGGGGTGTCGAGCTGCTCTTCAGACAGCCCTGCCACTGCGGCACGCAGATGCGCGGGCGCTCGTTCGATTTCGTCCAGGTATCGCCGCCGGTCATCCTCTGAGTTTTCGCCGCGCCATTCGAAGTGGCCAATCGGGTATTGCAGGTCCATGCAGTCATGTTCGCACGCCCAGGCTCGTTATAATGGCTGCGATGTCATTCGCCGGCCTGAAGGTGATCGCGTTCGAAAGCCGGCGCTCGGCCGAAATCGCGCAACTCATTCGCAAACAGCAGGGCGAGCCCATCGTGGCCCCTTCCATGCGCGAAGCCCCCATCGAGCGCAATGAAGAGGCCTTTCAATTCGCCGAGCGTCTGTTCGCCGGCGAGTTCGACATGATCATCCTGCTCACGGGCGTCGGTACGCGCATCCTGAATCAGACTCTTGCGACGCGCTACCCGCCGGAGCGATTCGCCGAAGCGCTCCGCCGCATCACCGTTGTGCCGCGCGGCCCTAAACCGATCGGTGTGCTGCGCGAGCTTGGCATCCCGTTCGCGATCACCGTTCCCGAACCGAATACCTGGCGTGAAGTGCTGGCCGCGACCGAAGGCCGTCCGGAGCGCCGCATCGCCGTCCAGGAGTACGGCCGGCCGAGCACGGAGCTCATCGAAGGTTTGCGCGCGCGCGGCGCCGAAGTGACACCCGTGCGCGTCTATCAATGGGAACTTCCCGAGGACACAGGGCCCTTGCGCGAGGCAGCCGAACGCATCGCCGCCGAGGAAGTGGACGTGGTACTGTTCACCACATCGGTTCAAGTCGATCACCTCCTCCGCGTCGCCGCGGAAAAAGGGATCGAGGACTACGTCCGCACGGCGTTTTCGAAGATGTTGGTGGCATCGATCGGCCCGGCCACGACCGAAGCGCTCGAAGACAACGGCATTCATCCCGACTACGAACCCAGCCATCCGAAGATGGGGTATCTCGTCCAGGAAACCGCTGATCGCGCTCCAGCGCTGCTCCAGGCAAAGCGATGAAGAAGTCGGCGACGCAGTTGGTGGGTGAGTACACCTCGCTCGCCTTCCTGTTGCCGACGGCCACCTTCGTCGGATACGCCATCGGCTATCTGCTCGATAAAGCGTTCGGCACGCATTTCCTCTACCTCGTTTTCCTGCTACTGGGTATTGCAGCGGGATTCGTCCAGTTGCTCCGCCACCTGTTGCGAGACACCAACGAAGATGGATCCTGATCAGCTATTTCTCGACCGCGCCCTCGGCCGCATCCACAACTTCATGGCCGCCCTGGGCGCCGCCGGCATGATCGCCAGTGGACTCTATGGCGGCTGGCGATGGATGACCGGGTTTCTGTTGGGTGCCGGCGCTTCCTGGATCAATTTTCGCTGGCTCAAACAACTAGTGCACTCGCTCGGCGAAGCCGCCGTCAAGAAACCGCCGAAGGCGCGTGTAGCCGTCTTTCTGGGGATGCGGTACCTGCTCCTCGCGGCTGCCGGCTATGTTATATTGAACTACTCCACGCTCTCGCTGTGGGCGGCGCTGATTGGCTTGTTTGTGCCCGCGGCCGCCGTCATTTTGGAGGTCCTGTTCGAACTGATCTATGCCGGAACATGAAGTCTGGCTGACCAAGCTATTCAACGATAACCTGGCGGGCCTGGGCAATTGGCTGCTGGCCCTGTTTCGCCTCCACGCTGAGAATCCCGCCCGGCCCTGGGCCAACTTCATCACCATGCAGATTCTGGTCGCGGCCATCATCGTGGTGCTCTTCGCCCTGCTGCGTCCGCAGCTCTCCATGGACCGCCCTGGAAAGACGCAGCACATCTTCGAAGCGATCTACACGTTTCTCCGCGGTGAGGCCTCCGATAATATCGGTCACGAGGGGCCGAAATTTCTTCCTTTCCTCGGCACGCTGTTCATTTTTATCCTTTTCAGCAACCTAATCGGGATCATCCCGGGTTTCGAATCGCCCACCATGACTCCTTCTGTGCCGGCGGGATGTGCCGTGCTGGTGTTCGTCTATTACAACTTTATGGGCTTCAGGCAGCAGGGCGCGTTTAGCTATCTGAAGCATTTTGCCGGGCCAATGCCTGTGCTCGCGCCGCTGATGGTTCCCATCGAGCTCATCAGCCACATGGCCCGTCCGCTGTCATTGACCATCCGTCTTTTTGCTAACATGCTCGCCGGCGAGAAGGTCACCGTGGTGTTTCTTGGACTGACCTACCTGGTGGCGCCGGCGCTCTTTATGGGGCTTCACGTATTTGTTTCATTCCTCCAGGCTTATATTTTCGTGCTCCTGACCATGATTTACCTGTCGGAGACCGTGCCCCACGAGGAACATTAATCTCGGCTTTATGCCGCTTCCAGTGTGAGACCGGCTGCACGAGGATGACGGGAACCACCTCCTGGAAGCGAATCTTACAAAAGGAGTAACCGCACCATGAACGTGAAAATGTTTCTACTTCTCCTGGCGCTGTTCGTCTTCGCCAGCCCGATTTTCGCCGCTACCGCCACGCCGGAAGCAAACTACCACTGGGTAGCCATCACCTCCGGCTTTTCTATGGCGATTGCCTCCGCTGGCTGCGGATTGGCCCAGGCAAAAGCCACGGCCGCCGCGGCTGAGGGCATGGGCCGCAATCCGGGTGCAGCCGCTTCAATTCGGTTTGCACTGATCATCGGCTTGGTGCTGATCGAATCGCTGGCGCTGTACACGTTGGTTATTATTTTCGCCAAGGTCAGCTAGTTCTTTCCTAAATGGGGCGGGCAGGCGAAGGCGCCTCCCGCCCGTTCACACCCTCTTCAATTAGATAGTCTCCGCAAACACAACATCTTAGGCCTGCGCAGTCCGATTCCGCTTCCAGGCCGGAGCAACAATGAAGTCGCATGCCAGACGTACCGGACCGCGAATGGCCCACTTCACGTGAACAGCAGCTTGCCTCCCCAATTTACCTGCCACCAGGATTGAATTGTTCGGGCTAGTACCATAACTAAATCCCCTTCCAACCTATTGACCTAGCGCGAAAAAGCATTTAGATTGAGCAGGTGGTCGAACAACGAAGAAATCAGCGCTTCCAACTTGAGCTGCCTGTCCGGATCATGCGCACGGGAGATGGAAACATGGCGCAGGACGCTCGGACGCGCAACATCAGTGCAAGTGGCGTGCTCTTCACGGCAGACGCCCAGGTGCCGCTCGGCGGCACCATTGAGTACGTAGTCACACTGACCAACGTGCGCGGCGTGGAAGTCGATCTTCGCTGCAGCGGCAAGGTGGTCCGGTCAGAGAAGCCCGTTCCCGAACTTACCCAGGACGGCTACCTCATCGCGGCCACTCTCGATCGCTATCAGTTCGTTCGTCACGACGCCTAACAATTCGCCTCTTGTTCGCCCCTGCCTTTTCGTGTACGCTAGGCAAAGAAAAGGCGAATTGTGCTTCAACTTACTAGTACTAAAGACCGCAGCCTCAGCGCAGTCATTCAAGACTTTCAGCAGCTGGCCGGCCAGCCTGAGTCACCCATACGGGCGATCCGCCGTCTCGCGGCAACTGCTGGCGAGTTCGTCGATATCCCCGATTCGGTCGATCCGCGGCTGCGGGACGCCCTAAAACGGCGCGGCATCGAGCGGCTGTATACTCACCAGGCGGAGGCATTCCAACAGATCGAAGCCGGCAGAAACGCCGTCATCGTGACACCCACGGCGAGTGGCAAAACGCTGTGCTATAACCTCCCAGTTCTTAACCTGCTCCTGCGGAAACCCCAGGCGCGGGCCATGTACCTGTTTCC
>Ga0181536_10000900_pt1 | contig 35602 bp, 31 predicted proteins | sample PEATcosm2014_Bin_41_FD_121105 | JGI IMG/M metagenome (GOLD analysis project Ga0181536, IMG submission 121105) | Peatland microbial communities from MTU Mesocosm Facility, Houghton, MI, USA - PEATcosm2014_Bin17_60_metaG | ecosystem: Environmental > Terrestrial > Soil > Wetlands > Peat | place...
CCACATCTGCGACGACCAGGGGCGGGAGCTACCGGTGGGGGAGACCGGCGCCGTCTACTTCGAGGATCCCTCGGCCGGCTTCGAGTACCACGGCGACCTGGGCAAGACCGCCTCGGTCGCCCACCCCGACCACCCGACCTGGCGCACCCTCGGCGACATTGGCCGTCTCGACGAGGACGGCTACCTTTACCTCACCGACCGACGGGCCTTCATGATCGTGTCCGGCGGTGTGAACATCTACCCCCAGGAGATCGAGGACGTGCTGGTGGCCCACCCCAAGGTGCTCGACGTGGCGGTCTTCGGGGTCCCCGACGACGAGATGGGCGAGGAGGTGAAGGCGGTGGTGCAGCCCGTGCACCCGGGCGACGCCGGGGCGGCGCTGGCCGAGGAGCTGGCCGCCTGGTGCGAAGGGCGGCTGGCCGGCTACAAGCGACCCCGCAGCTACGACTTCGTCGACCAGCTGCCCCGCCTGGACAACGGGAAGCTCTACAAGAAGGCCCTGCGGGACCGCTACTGGGCCTCCCGGCCCACCCGGGTGGTCTGAGCGCCGTGGACCTCAACCCGACCGACGAGCAGCACCAGCTCATCGACGCCTACGCCGCCCTCTACGCCAAGGAGTCCACCGGCGAGCGGGTGCGGGCGGCCGAGCCCGGCGGCTTCGACCCGGCCCTGTGGGGCCGCCTGGTCGAGACCGGGGTCCTCGAGATGGCGGTCGGCGAGTCCTCGGGGGGGTGGGGCGCCTCCCTGCTCGACCTCGGCCTGGTGGCCGAGCAGCACGGCCGCCACCTCGGCTCCGCCCCGCTGGTCGAGGCGCAGGCGGCGGCCCGCCTCCTCGCCCGCGCCGGGGGCGACGGGGCCCGGGCGCTGCTCGCCCGGGCGCTGTCGGGCGAGGAGCTGGTGACCCTGGCCCTGCACGCGCCCCGCGGCGGGACGCTCCGGCTGGTCCCCGGCGGGGCGGTGGCCGACCGGGTCGTCTTCTTGGACGGCGACCGGCTGCTGCAGACGGCGGCCCGGGGGTCGGTCACCCCCGCCGCCAACCTGGGCGCCCTGCCGGTGGCCGACGTCGCGCTGGGCGGCGGCCCGGGGGGCGGGGCCGAGGAGCTCTGCTCGGGGCCCGAGGCGGCGGCCGCCTTCGAGTCGGCGCTCGACGACTGGCTGGCCCTCATGGCCGGGGCGCTCTCCGGGCTGGCCGGCCGCGCCCTGGAGATCGGGGTCGAGTACGTGAAGGAGCGCCACGCCTTCGGGGTCCCCATCGGCTCGTTCCAGGCGCTGGCCCACGGGCTGGCCGACGCGGCGACGGCGGTCGACGGCAGCCTGCTCTTGTCGCGCGAGGCGGCGTGGGCGGCGGCCGAGGAGCCCGGGCGGGCCCGCGAGCTGGCCGCCGCGGCCTTCGGCTTCGCCGCCGAGGCGGCCCGCCAGGCCAGCTACCGCAGCCTCCACTACCACGGCGGCTACGGCTTCATGATGGAGTACGACATCCAGCTCTACTACCGCCGGGCCAAGGCCTGGCCGGCCCAGTTCGGCGAGCCCGACCTCGCCTACGCCCGGGCCGCCGCCGCCCGGCTCTCGAGGGGGGAGGGCTGATGGACTTTCGACTGGGCGAGCGCAGCGACGCCTTCCGCCGGGAGGTGCGGGCCTTCCTCGACGAGGCCCTCACCAAAGAGGTGCGGGACCAGATCCACGCGACCGGCGTCCACCACAACTGGGAGTTCCACCGCGCCCTGGTCGAGCGGGGCTGGCTGGCGCCGGGGTGGCCGGTCGAGGACGGGGGCCAGGGCCGCGACCCGATGGAGATGATCGCCCTCTCCGAGGAGCTGCAGAAGGCCGGCGCCCCCACCTACGGCGTGGGGACCACGCTCATGGTGGCCAACGTCGTGCGGCACCTGGGGACCGAGGAGCAGAAGCGCCGCTTCGTCGCCCCGGCGCTGCGCGGCGAGATCATCATCGTGCTCGGGTTCACCGAGCCCGAGTCGGGCTCGGACGTGGCGGCCGCCCAGACCCGGGCGGTGCGCGACGGCGACGAGTGGGTGGTGAACGGCCAGAAGATGTTCACCACCAACGCCCAGGAGGCGGACTACGCCTTCATGCTCACCCGGACCAACCCCGACGTGGCCAAGCACAAGGGGCTGACCACCTTCCTCGTCCCCCTGCGCCAGGAGGGCGTGGAGATCCGGCCGGTCTTCACCCTTTCGGGCGAGCGGACCAACCTCACCTTCTACAACGACGTCCGGGTCGACGACAGCCTGCGCATCGGGGAGGTCGACGGCGGGTGGGACGTGATGACGCTCATCTTGACCTTCGAGCGCTCCGGCGCCCACGGCGGCTGGTCGATCGCCCTGCTCGAGGCGATGGAGCGCTGGGCCACCACCGACGCCGGCGACGGCGTCCCGGCCGACGACCCCGGGGTGCTGGCCCGCCTGGGCCGGGCGGCGGCCGAGAACGAGGTGAGCACGCTGCTCGCCCGGCGCAGCGCCTGGGTGCAGCAGTCCGGGCGCCTCCCCGGGGTCGAGGGGTCGATGGCCAAGCTCTTCGCCTCCGAGGCCCTCACCCGCCAGGCGGGGGACTTCATCGACCTGCTGGGCCCCGACGGCATCGTGAGCCAGGGCGACCCGACGGCGCCGGCCGGAGGGGCGGCCGACTACGCCTTCCGCTTCGCCCTGGGCACCACCACCTACGGCGGGACGAGCGAGGTGCAGCGCAACGTGATCGCCCAGCGCGGGCTGGGCCTGCCCCGTCCCCGTTAGCGGCGCGTCGACCGGTCGGGCCGGCCGGCCGAAGGGCCCGCCCCGAGGGCCCGGCCAGACCTGCACGGCCCCGGGGTGGTACCCGGGCCGGGCGGCGCGCTCGGAGACAAGAACCGACGTCCGCCCGTTCGCTGCGGCCGAGGCCGCGAACGACCGCAGCCGCACCCGCGCAGGCTCGGTGCGACGACGGTGCGGGCCCGGCCGGGAGCCCGCCGGCCAGGGGCGCGGACTCGTCGTCCCCTACCATGCAGCCGTGACGGATCACACCGGGCGCCATGGGGCCGCCGGGCGCTCGGTGTGGAACGTGCTCGTCGGGCGGCCGCTGCGCCACAGCGAGGTGTCCGCCCAGCAGATCACCCCGGTGGAGGGGCTGTCGGCGCTCTCCCTTGACGCCCTCACCTCCGTCGCCTACGGCCCCGAGGCGATCATCGTCGTGCTGGCCGCCGCCGGCGGCTCGGCCCTGCACCTGGTGCTGCCGATCACGGTGGCCATCGTGGTCCTCCTGGCCGTCCTCGTCTTCTCCTACCGCCAGGTGATCGTGGCCTATCCGGGCGGCGGCGGCGCCTACGCCGTGTCCCGGGACAATTTCGGGCCCCGCGCCAGCCTGGTGGCGGGCGCGGCGCTCATCATCGACTACACCCTCACCGTCGCCGTCTCCATCGCCGCCGGGGTGGGCGCGCTGACGTCGGCCTTCCCGAGCCTCGCCGGGGGAACCGTGCCGATCTGCCTCGCCATCCTGGCCGTCATCACCGTGCTCAACCTCCGGGGACTGGGCGACGCCGCCCGGGCGTTCCTCCTCCCGACGATGCTGTTCATCGTCGGCCTGCTGGCCATCATCGCCGTCGGGCTGGTCCATCCCCTGGCGCTGCACACCGCGCAGCCCGGCCGCAACCTGCTCTCGACCCACGGACTCCAGACGGTGGGCATCCTGCTCATCTTGAAGGCCTTCTCGGCCGGCTGCAGCGCCCTCACCGGCGTGGAGGCGATCGCCAACGGCGTCCCGCTCTTCAAGGAGCCCAGGGTGGTCAGGGCCAAGCGGACCGAGATGCTGCTGGGGCTGATCCTCGGCGTGATGCTGCTCGGGCTGGCCGTCCTGGCCAAGCGCTGGCACATCGGCCCGAGGTCGAACCAGACCGTCCTCAGCCAGGTCATGGCGATGTCGGTGGGCCGGCACTGGGCCTACTTCGTCGTCTCCTTGACGGTCACCGTCGTGCTCGCGCTGGCCGCCAACACCTCGTTCGGCGGGCTGCCCATCCTGGCCAGCCTGCTCTCGCAGGACAACTACCTCCCCCACCTCTTCTCCCTGCGCGGCGACCGGCAGGTCTTCTCCAACGGCATCTGGGTGCTGGCCGGCCTGTCGGCCGCCCTCCTGATCGCCGTCGGCGGGACAACCGAGCGGATGATCCCGCTGTTCGCCATCGGGGTCTTCACCGGGTTCACCCTCTCCCAGGCCGGCCTCGTGGTCCATTGGCGCCGGGCCCGCCCGGCGCGCTGGCGGCGCCGGGCGACGGTCAACGCCCTCGGCGCCGTGGTCACCGGGCTGGCCACGGTCATCTTCTTGGTCTCGAAGTTCACCAGCGGGGCCTGGGTCGTGGTCGTCGCCGTCCCGGCCTTCGTGCTCCTCTTCCACCGCATCAACGCCTACTACCGCCGCGCCGCGGTCGAGCTCGGCACGGGGACGGTGCCGTCCCGGCCGGTCGGCCGCCGGACCCTGGTGATCGTCCCGGTGGTCAGCGTGTCACGGCTGACCGCGCAGGCCCTCTCCGAGGCGCTGTCGTTGGGCCAGGAGGTCGTCGCGCTCAACGTCGTCCTCGACCAGGGCGACGGCGAGCCCGAGGGGACCGAGCCCCTGGCGCGCCAGTGGGCCGCCTGGGACCCCGGCGTGCCGCTGAAGATCCTCTACACCCCCTACGCCTCGGTGGTCGATCCGATCGTCGAGTTCATCGACGAGGCCCGGGCGGAGAGCGATCAGCAGATCGTCGTGCTCATCCCGGTCGTGATCCCCGACCACGTCCGCTACCGCATCCTGCACAACCAGATCGACCTGGTGCTCTCGGCCGCCCTGCGGGCCCGCACCGACGTCGTGGTTGCGAGGGTCCCCATGCAGCTGGAGGCCCTGGCCGCCGGGGCTTCGACCGGGGACGGCACCGCACCGCCGGGAGGCGCCGTGCCGGCCCGCAGCACATGACCACCCCGACGACGTGATGGTGCAGCCGGACCGGCACCGACCCCGACCTACCGCCGCACTTCTGTCGGCACGCGGGGGCCGTGCCGCCCGCTCGCGTTCGCGGTCGATCGGGACCGCCGGGGCGGCGACTACCGGGCGCCGGCGTGCGGCGCCGGCCGGGGCAGCCCCAGGACCCGTTCGCCGATGACGTTGCGCTGGATCTCGTTGGTGCCGGCCCAGATCGACGAACCCTGGTAGTAGAGCCAGGACCGCTGCCACTGGCCGTCGCCGGGGTTGTGCTCGGCCCCCTTCCACAGCGGGCCGGCGTCGCCGACCACGGCCATCGCCGTCTCGTGGAACCGCTTGGACATCTCGCTCCAGTACAGCTTCAGGGCGCTGCCCTCGGGGCCGGGGTCGAGCCCCCGCGACAGCCGGCTCACGCTGCGCAGGTTGTGCAGCTGGAAGAGGCGGATCTCCACGTAGGCCTGGGCCAGCGCCGCCCGCAGCCGCCGGTCGTCGAAGGCGCCGTTCTCCTCGGCCAGCCGCAGCAGCTCCTCCAACAGCTGCATGTGGATGACCAGCTGGCGGGGGTTGGTGCCCCGCTCGTGGGACAAGGTGGCGTTGGCCACCCGCCACCCCTCGTGCTCGGGGCCGATCAGCTGGTCCTCGGGGACGAAGACGTCGGTGAGGAAGACCTCGTTGAACTCGGCCTCCCCGGTCAGCTGCACCAGCGGGCGCACCTCCACCCCGGGGTGGTGCATGTCGACCACCAGGTAGGAGATCCCCTTGTGCTTGGGGGCGTCGGGGTCGGTGCGGGCCAGGCACACGCCCCAGTCGGCGAACTGGGCGTAGGAGGTCCAGACCTTCTGCCCGTTCACCAGCCACCCGCCGTCGGCGCGGGCGGCCCGGGTGGAGAGGCCGGCCAGGTCGCTGCCGGCCCCCGGCTCGCTGAACAGCTGGCACCACAGGTCCTCGGCGGTGCGGATCCGGTCCAGCCAGCGCGCCTTCTGCGCCTCGGTGCCGTGGGCGAGGAGGGTGGGGGCGGCCAGGTTGAGGCCGATGCGGCCGACCATCTCGGGGGCGCGGGCCCGGGCCAGCTCCTCTTGGACGATGAAGTGCTCGGCGGCGCCCGCCCCCCGCCCGCCGTAGCGCTCGGGCCAGGCCACGCCCACCCACCCGCCTCCGGCCAGCGACGCCTGCCAGGTGCGCAGGAACGCCACCTCCTCGGCCAGGTCGTCGAAGCGCGGCGGCAGGCCGCGCCCGTACTCCCAGGGGAGGTTGGTCTCGAGCCAGGCCCGCACCTCGGCCCGGAACCGCTCCTGGTCGACGGTGGGCGAAAGATCCACGCCGCCAGCCTTGCATAACCCCCCGCCGTACAATGGGGCATGGATTTCGAGCTCTCCGAGGACCAGGTCGCGCTCCAAGAGGCGGCGAGGGACCTCCTCGACGACCGGGCCGACCACGACCACCTGCGGGCCCACCTCGCCTCGGGCGAGCCCATGGACCGCGGGCTGTGGCGGCACATGGCCGACCAGGGGTGGCTGGGGGTGGCCGTCGGAGAGGAGCTGGGCGGCGTCGGGATGACCTGGGTCGAGGCGTCGGTGCTCTTGGAGGAGGTCGGCCGGCACGCCGCCCCCGTCCCCTTCCTGCCGAGCCTGCTCGCCCTGGCCGTCCTGGCCTCGGCCGACCGGCCGGAGAAGGAGCGGGTGGCCGAGCTGGCCGGCGGGGAGCGCATCGGCTGCGTGGCCTGGAGCAAGCGCCCCGGGGCGGTGGTCGCCGCCTCCTCGGGCGACCGGGCGGCGCTCAGCGGGCGGATCGGCCCGGTCGACGGGGCGGCGGTGGCCGACCTGGCGGTGGTGGCCACCGGCGACGGGGTCTTCTGCGTGGACCTCTCGTCCGTCGGCCGACCGGCGGCCGAGCCGGCCATGGACGGGACCCGGGCGCTCTCGTGGCTGGTGCTCGACTCGACCCCGGCCGCCGCCCTCGGGGGCCCCGAGCTCGCCGCCGCCCTTCTCGACCTGGGGGCGCTGGGCACCTCGGCCCAGATGCTCGGCGGGGCCGGGCGGGTGCTCGAGATGGCCGCCCAGTACGCCAAGGACCGGGTCCAGTTCGGCCAGCCGATCGGCAGCTTCCAGGCGATCAAGCACCGCTGCGCCGACATGGTGGTCGACGTGGAGGGGATGCGCTCGGCCACCTGGTACGGCGCCTGGTCGATCTCGGCCGCCGAGCCCGACGCCGCCATCGCCGCCTCGACGGCCAAGGTCTGGTGCTCGGACGCCTCCAAGCGGGTGATGGCCTCGGGGCTGCAGGTCCACGGCGGGATCGGCTTCACCTGGGAGCACGACCTGCACCTGTTCATGAAGCGGGCCCAGTTCGAGCAGTCGAGCTTCGGCGACGCCGCCTACCACCGCCAGCGGCTCGGCACCATGCTGCGCGAGCGGATCGCCGGCGGCGCCGGCGTCTTCTAGGCCTACCCGTCGGGCAGGCCGGCGGCGGCCAGGGACGCCATGGCCTCGAGCTGCTCGATGAAGTGGTCCCGGGAGTGGTGGACGAACCGCAGCTGCAGGCAGGTGGCCCCGGCCGCCACCAGCCGCCCGGCGATCTTGCGGGCGCCGTCGGGGTCGCCGATGGGGTCGACCGGCCGGCCGTTCTGGAGGACCAGCTCGAGCGGGCGCCCCCGCGCCGCCCAGGCCTCGGTCTCCCGGGCCCTGGCGATCAGGTCGGCGAGGGCGGGCGCCCCCAGGCCGAAGGGGACCCACCCGTCGCCCAGCTCGACCGCCCGGCGCAGCGACCGCGCGGTGCGCCCGCCGATCCACAGCGGGACCGACTCCTGGAGGGCGCAGGGGTCGATCACCACGTCGTCGTAGCGGTAGTAGGGGCCGTCGTAGGCGGGGCGCCGGCGGGAGAGCGACGCCCTGAGGGCCCGCAGGGCGTCGTCGGCGCGCTCGCCGCGGCCGGCGAACTCCGCCCCGAGCAGCGCGAACTCCTCTGCGAGCGACCCCACGCCGAGGCCGAGGACCACCCGGCCGCCGGTCACCTGGTCGAGGGTGCCGTAGCGCTTGGCGATCTCCAGGGGGTGGTGGTAGCCGAGGACGAGCACATTGGTGGCGAAGCGGACGTCGGTGGTGACGGCGGCGAGGTAGCCGAAGGTGGCCAGCGGGTCCCAGTAGCGGGCCCCTCGGACCGCGGCCACCTCGGTCGGGATGACGACGTGCTCGCTGCAGGTGACGTGGTGGTAGCCGAGGCGGTCGGCCGCCCGGGCGACGGCGGCGATGTCCTCGATCGTGCCGTGCTCCTCCCAGGCGGCGTGGGCGTCGGGGAGCATCGTCACCACCGGCGTGGTCACCCCGAGCTTGGGTCGGTCCGGTCCCTTCTGGTCGGCGGCGGCCACGGTGGCTCCTCGGGTCCGGCGACCCCGGGAAGGGGCTCGCGGCGGGCGGTTCTCCTGGGGGACCCGAGGCTAACATCGGCCCTCCGATGAGGCTTCGAGCGACCTACCGGGCCCCGTCGGCGGCGCGCTACCGGGCCCCGGGCGGGGCCTGGGACATCCCGGTGCTCGACACCGTCCTGCGCACCCCGCCGTCCCCCGGGTCGCCCGCGGTGGTGGACGGGGAACGGCGCATCGGCGCACAAGAGCTCGAGCGGACGGTGGCCGGGCTGGCCGGCGGACTGGAGCGCCTCGGGGTGCGACGGGGCGGCGTCGTCGCCTGGCAGCTGCCCAACTGGTGGGAGGCGCTCGCCCTCTACCGCGCCTGCTGGCGGCTCGGCGCGGTGGCCGCGCCCGTCCACCACCAGGTGGGGGCGGACGAGGTCCGCTACATGCTGGGGGTCCTCGAGCCGGCGGTGGCCCTGGCCTCGGGCGAGCTGCCGCTCTCGGGGTTCGACGGGGTGCTGGCCGTGCGCGGCCCCGACGACCGCTTCGGGGCCCTGGCCGACGGGCCGCCGGTCACCACCAGCCCGTCACGCCCGGCGGACGTGGCCGTGGTCATCTTCACCTCGGGCTCGACCGGCCGGCCCAAGGCGGTCCTGCACACCCAGCGGGCCCTCGCCCACAAGGCCCGGACGATGACCGGCGTCCACGGGCTGTCGCCGGCCGACGCCGTCTTGATGCCGGCGCCGCTCGCCCACGTCTCTGGGCTCTTGAACGCGGTGCTGGTGCCCGGGGCCGCCGGCATGCGGGCGGTGCTCATGGAGCGCTGGGACCCCGAGCGCGGGCTCTCGCTCATCGAGTCCGAGCGCATCAGCTTCATGATCGGCCCGCCGTCGCTCTTCACCGGGCTGATGGAGCTGCCCGGGTTCGACCGTCGCCGGGTCGAGTCGATGCGGGTGGTCTCCAGCGGGATGATGGGGGTGAGCCCCGAGTTCATCGCCGCGGCCACCGAGGGGCTCGGGGCCATCGTGAAGCGCAGCTACGGCTCGACCGAGGCCCCGACCGTCTCCACCTGCACCAACCACGACCCCGACGACCGGCGCCGGGAGACCGACGGCCGGGCGGTGGGCCAGGCCGAGATCAAGGTGGTCGACCCGGCCACCGGCCGGCGCCGGCCGACCGGCCGGCCGGGGGAGGTGTGGATCCGCGGCCCCGAGCTGTTCTGCGGCTACTCCGACCCGAAGGACACGGCGGCGGCGGTCCACCGGGGCTGGTTCAAGAGCGGCGACCTCGGCGTGCTCGACGGCGGCGGGTGGCTGACCATCACCGGGAGGCTGAGGGAGCTCATCATCCGAGGCGGCGAGAACATCGCCGCCGCCGAGGTCGAGCGGGCGCTCGAGCTGCACCCCGACGTCTCCCAGGTCGTCGCCGTCGGCTCCCCGGACGAGCGGCTGGGGGAGCGGGTGGCCGTCTTCGTGGTCGCCCGGTCGCCGATCGACGTCGAGGAGTGCCGCCGGTGGTTCGCCGAGCTGGGGGTGGCCCGGTTCAAGGCCCCCGAGATCGTAGTCCCAGTCGACCAGCTGCCGCTGCTGGCGGCCGGGAAGCCCGACCGGGCGGCGCTGCGGGCCAGGGCCGCCGAGCTGGCGGCGGTGAGGTGACCGCGGGCGCGCCGGTTCGACCGGCCGAGGCCGCGGGGGGGAGGATGGGCCGATGGACCTCTCACTGAGCGACGAGGAGCGGGCGTTTCGCGACGAGGTCCGCCGCTGGCTGGAGGTGAACCTCGACCTCCCCGGGGTGTTCGGGTCCTTGGAGGAGGAGTTCGCCTGGGGCCGCACCTGGCAGGCCCGGCTGGCGGCCGACCGCTGGGTGGGGATCCACTGGCCCGAGGCCTACGGCGGCCGCGGCGCCACCCCGCTGCAGGTGGCCATCTTCAACCTCGAGTACGCCCGCGCCCGGGCACCCCAGCCGGTCAACCGCAACGGGATCAACCACGTCGGCCCGACCCTCCTCGCCCACGGGACCGAGGAGCAGAAGGCCCGGTGGCTGCCGCGGATCCTCGACGCCCAGGAGATCTGGTGCCAGCTGTTCAGCGAGCCCGGCGCGGGGTCCGACCTGGCCTCGCTCACCACCCGGGCCGTGACCACCGAGGACGGCTGGGTCCTGAGCGGCCAGAAGGTCTGGACGTCCTACGCGCAGTTCGCCCGGTGGGGGATCGCCCTGGTGCGCACCGACCCCGACGCCCCCAAGCACCGGGGCCTCTCCTACCTGGTGGTGGACATGACCGCCCCGGGCATCGAGATCCGCCCGCTGGTCACCATCACCGGGGAGTCCGAGTTCAACGAGGTCTTCTTCGACGAGGTCTTCGTGCCCAGGGACTGCCTGGTCGGCGGGCTCAACAGCGGCTGGGCGGTGGCCAACACCACCCTCGCCCACGAGCGCGGCACCTTCCCCTTCAAAGAGGAGGTGGTCCACGGCGTCTACCTCGAGGAGCTCTACGCCGAGGCGGAGGCCCAGGGGACCATCGACGACCCCGACGTGGCCGACGCCCTGGCCGCCGCCGCCGTCAAGCTCCGGGTGCTGCGCCTCCAGAACCTGCGGACCCTCACCAAGCTGGCCAAGGGGGAGGAGCCGGGCCCCGAGTCGAGCGTGGTCAAGCTCACCTGGAGCGACATGACCCAGACGCTGTCCGATGCCGCCCTCATGGTGGTGGGCGAGGCGGCGCCCCTGTGGGCCGGGGCCACGGGGAACCCCGCCGCCGGCAAGTGGCAGCGCCAGTGGCTGTGGTCGAAGGCGGCCACCATCGCCGGCGGGACCTCCGAGATCCAGCGCACCGTCATCGGGGACCGGATCCTCGGCCTGCCGCGCTGATCGGGGCCGGCTGCTGCGAGGATCGCGGGGTGGTCGTCAGGCCGGCCGCCGCCGAGGACGCCGCCGTCGCGTCGCGCCTGGACGCCCGCCTCGCCACGACCACGATCGATTGGGCCGACGCGCCGGTGTCCGCCGCCGGCGTGCCCGGATGGCTGGACGAGCAGGCGATGGCCGCCGCCGTCGACGGCGCGAACGACGCGTCGATCCGGTTCTGCGAGCGGCTCGGGTCCGCAGAGCGGGCCCGCCTGCCCGAGGTCGGCGCCAAGCTCGACCGGTGGCTGGACCTCGTCCTGCTCGAGCTGCGCCTCGACGACCGGGCGGCCCCGGGCGACGGGTGGGGCGGCTACTGCGGCAGCCACCCCGGCCGCCGCTGAGGGGCGGCGCCACGGGGTCCGCCCCGCCCCGCGCCGCCGGCCGATCGCGGGGCCGGCGGTACAGTGGGTCGGAGCGGCGCCGGCTGCGCCGGGCCCGACAGCGAGGGGAACTTGGGTTGGCAGTTCGGGGAGCGGGGCGCCACGTTCCCGGTGCGGGACCGCCCCGCCGGCCGGGAGGTCGCAGCGAGGGGGCCGGGCCGTGCCGCTCGTCGTAGACGACGTCCTTTCCTGCGCCGCCTCGGCCGCGCCGGGGCGCCTGGCCGTCACCCTCGGCGAGGACCGGCTGACCTTCGGAGACCTCCGCCGGCGGGCCAACCGGCTGGCCAACGCCCTCCTGGGGCTCCGGGTCGGCCCGGGCGACCGGGTGGCCTGGTGGTCGGAGACCTCGCTCGACGGGGTGGGCCTCTACTTCGGCCTCGGCCGCATCGGGGCCCCGTTCGTCCCGCTCAACCCCGGCTACTCCCACGACGAGGCGAGGGCGGTGCTCGAGTACCTCGCCCCCCGCCTGCTCGTCGTCGACCCCGCCCACGCCGAGCGCGCCGCGGCGCTCGCCGCCGACCTCGGCGTCCCCCTCGCCAGCGTGGGCGCCGGCGACGTGCGGCCCGGCCACGACCTCGACCGCCTGGCCCTGGCCGCCTCCTCGGACACCCCGCCGGTCCCGCTGCCCAAAGAGGACGACGTCTTCACGGTGTTCTTGACCAGCGGCTCCACCGGCCGGCCCAAGGGGGTGATGGTCTCCCAGCGGGCGACCTGGCTGCGCACCCACGCCGGCGCGGCGGCCCACGTCACCTGCGGGGGGACCGGGGACGTGGTCATGTTCCCCCTCTTCCACATGGCGGGGTGGAACTTCTCGGCCATGGCCTGGTCCTCGGGGCGCCCCGCCCACCTGGTCCGCCGGGCCGACCCCGACGAGCTGCTGGGGGCGGTCGAGCGGTGGTCGGCCGCCACCCTCTACTGCCTGCCGGCCGTCTGGCAGCGCGTCCTGGCCTCGGACACGGCGGCCGACACCACGAGCCTGGAGTGGGCGCTGACCGGGACCTCGCAGGTCACCACCGAGCTGCTCTCGGCGCTGAAGGCGCGGTTCCCCACCGTCCGCACCACGGTCAACTACGGGTCGACCGAGACCGGGCGTGCGGTGGCGCTCAGCGACCGCGACCTGTTCGACCGGCCCGGGAGCGTCGGCCTCCCCATCCCCGGGGTCAGGGCCTGCGTGGCCGACGACGGCGAGCTGCTGCTGCGGACCGACCGGGTGATGTCGGGCTACTGGGACCTGCCCGCCGAGACCGCCGAGGTGCTCCGCGGCGGGTGGTACCACACGGGGGACCTGGCCACCCGGGACGACGACGGCTACCTCACCATCGTCGGCCGCAAGAAGGAGGTCATCCGCACCGGCGGGGAGACCGTGGCCCCGGTCGAGGTGGAGGCGGCGCTCACCGGCTACCCCGGCGTGGTCGAGGTGGCCGTGGTCGGCCTGCCCGACCCCGACTGGGGGGAGGTGGTCTGCGCCGTGGTGGTGCTGGCCGACGGCGCCGCCGCGCCCACCGCCGAGGCGCTGGCGGGCCATCTCACCGGCCGGCTCGCCCGCCACAAGCACCCCCGCCGGGTGGTGGTCGCCGACGGCCTGCCGCGGACCCCGGCCACCGGCCAGGTCCAGCGGGCCGTCCTCGCGCGGCGGTTCGGGGGGTAGGGGGCCGTGGAGCGCGAGGTGCTCTTCACCGGGGTGGGCGGGCAGGGCGTGCAGATCGCCGCCCGGACGCTGGCCACGGCGGCCATGGACGAGGGCCGTCACGTGATGCTCGTCCCGCGCTACGGCGGGGGCATGCGAGGCGGGATGACCAACGCCGAGGTCACGGTGGGGGACCGGCCGCTGCGGGCGTTGCCCGTGGCCACCGACTGCTGGTCGGCCTACGCCATGGACCCGTCCTACTGGTCGACGGTGCGGCCCCACCTGCGACCGGGGGCGGTGGTGGTGGTGAACGCCTCGCTCGTCGACGTGGAGGTCGGGGTGGAGGGGGCGACGGTCTTCTCGGTCGAGGCCGGGGCGATCGCCGACGGCCTGGGCGCCCCCATGGCGGCGGGGTTCGTCCTGCTCGGCGCGTACGCCTCGCTGACCGGCCTGGTCGGGGTCGAGACCCTCGTCGGGGCGATGCGCCAGCTCGTCCCCCCCTACCGCACCCAGCACCTGGAGGCCAACGAACGGGCGCTGCGGGCCGGGGCGGCCGCCGTCACCCCGCTGGCCGCGCCGGCCTGGGCGGCCGGGGACCTCGAGCGGGCGGGCCGGTGACCCGGCGCCTCCTCCAGGGGAGCGAGGCGGTGGCCGAGGCCGCCATCGCCTCGGGGTGCCGGTTCTTCTCGGGGTACCCGATGCTGCCCTTCACCGAGCTCTTGGAGAGCATGGCCAAGAAGCTCCCGGCCGCCGGCGGGGTGTGCATCAGCGCCGAGAGCGAGATCGAGGCGGTGAACATGGCCCTCGGGGCGGCGGCCACCGGGGCCCGGGCGGCCACCGGCTCGTGCGGCCAGGGGCTCGCCCTCATGCAGGAGGCGATCGCCGAGTCGGCCCTGAACGAGCTGCCGCTGGTCGTCTTCAACATGGCCCGCGGCCAACAGGACTACTTCCAGGCCACCCGGGGGGGCGGGTGGGGGGACTACCGCACCATCACCCTGGCCCCCAAGGACGTGCCCGAGGCGGTGGCCCACACCCAGCTGCTCTTCGACCTCGCCGACCGCCACCGCACCCCGGCCCTCCTCTACGGCGACTACGTCATCGCCCACACCTCGGTGGGCATCGAGGTGGCACCGCTCGCCTTCCCCCCGCTGCCCGAGAAGGACTGGGCGCTCGACGGCACCATGAGCGGGACCGGCCGGGCCCGCCAGATCTGGACCTGGGCCAGGGGGAAGCCCAACACCCCGGGCCCCGGCCCCAACCTCGCCTGGCAGGCGATCGCCGACAAGTACGCCGAGATCGAGCGCACCGAGGCGCGCTGCGAGGCCGAGGGCACCGACGACGCCGAGGTGGTGGTGGTCTCGTTCGGCACCACCGCCGTCTTCGTCGACCGGGTGGTCGAGGAGCTGCGGGCCGAGGGGGTGCGCATCGGCTCCTTCCGCCCGGTCACCCTCTGGCCGTTCCCCGGCGCCGCCCTGGCCGAGGCCACCGAGGGCTGCCGCCTGGTCCTCGTCTACGAGCTGAACGCCGGGCAGATGGTGGACGACGTGCGCATCCACGCCGCCGACCGCTCGGCGGTGCGGTCGATCGGCGGCGTCTCCCAGGACGCCTCGGGCATGCGCCAGGGGGACCTGCTGGCCGCCGACGAGCTGCGCCAGCGGGTCCGCCGGGCCCTCGCCGACGGCCCGGCGGCGCGGAGCGCCCGATGAGCGCGCCCGACCCCGCGGCCCACCCGGTCGCCGACTTCAAGCCGGACCTCCTGCAGTCGGCCGAGCACGAGCTGTGCCCGGGCTGCGGCCACCCGGTGGCCTGGCGGCTGGTGCTCGAGGCGCTGACCGATCTCGGGCTCTCCCACCGCACGGTGCTCGTGGCCGGCCACGGCTGCTACACGCAGATGATGAAGCTGAGCGACCTCGACTCGCTCCAGTGCCTCCACGGGAGGGCCCCGGCCGTCGCCACCGGGGTGAAGCGGATGCTGCCACAGACCGCGGTCGTCACCCTCCAGGGCGACGGGGACATGGTGAGCGAGGGGCTGCACGAGGTGCTGCACGCCGGGGCCCGGGGCGAGCGGGTGACCGCCCTCCTCTTCAACAACGGCGTCTTCGGCGACACCGGCGGCCACCTGACCGCCACCACCGTGCTCGGCCAGCGCACCAAGACGAGCCTGGAGGGGCGGGACCCCGAGGTCCACGGCTACCCGATCGACGTGGCCCGGCTCCTCGCCCAGCTCGACGGCACCGCCTACGTGGCCCGGGGGGCGGTCAACTCGCCGGGGCTGGTGGCCCGCACCGGGCGGATGATCCGCCGGGCCCTCGAGCTGCAGATGGCCGGGGCCGGCTTCACCTTCGTCGAGGTGCTGACCATGTGCCCGACCGGCTGGTTCGTCGGAACGGCCGAGGGCCCCGACTACCTCGAGGAGTCGATGATGGCCACCTTCGGCATCGGGGAGCTGAAGGCCCCGGGCCAGTAGGGGGCCGGGGTCACCAGGGGACGCCGAAGCGGTCGCGGTGGGCCCGCTCGGCAATGGGCAGCCGCCGCGGCGGCCCGAGCGGCCGGGCCGGCCAGCCGAGCGGGACGACGGCCATCGGGCGCACCTCGGCCGGCAGCTCCAAGAGGGCGGCCAGGCGGTCGCCGGCCAGGGTGGCGAGCGTCGTCATGGCCGACCCCAGCCCCAGGGCGGTGGCCGCCAGGAGCAGGTTCTGCACGGCCGGGAAGACCGACGAGGGGAGGGTCGCCTCGAGGCCGATCGACGAGTCGCCGCAGACCACGACCAGCACCGGGGCGGCGGCGATGCCGCCCTCGGCGCCGCGGTCGACGTCGTGGAGCATCGCCGCCGGCAGCCGGCCCTCGGAGTGGGGCCGGCCGGCCTGCCGCCACACCTGGCGCATGAGGTCGCCCACGGCGGCCCGAAGGCCGGGGTCGCGCACGACCACGAACACCCAGGGCTGGAGGTTCTCGGCGCTCGGGGCGTGGGTGGCGGCGGTGAGGCACCGGGCCACCAGGTCATCGTCGAGCGGGAGGTCGGAGAACCGGCGGCAGGCCCGCTGGGAGAGCACCACACCGAAGAACTCCCTGTCGCCGGGTGTCACCGGCTCGAAGATAGCCCCCTCCGCCGAGCTCCCGTCGGTGCGCCCGCACCGAGGGGCATCGGACGCGCACGACGTGGACCTCGGCGTCGAGCCGCAAGAGGTCGTCGGGTTCCGACGTGACCACGTGCTGCCCGGCCCTCCGGGCGCAGACGACGACGTGGGCGTCGACGAGGTCGGTCGTCCCACTGGCCGCCAGGACCCCTTTTGACGTTTGAGGCGTCGACCCGGTCGAGCGGGACCACCGTCGTCGACGCCTGTCGCACCAGCCGGGCGAGCCGGACCTGGCGCTCGGGCCGCCGGAGCGCCTGGGCCAGGGCGGTGGCGGGGACCGTGACCTCGGCGTTGCGCTCCGCCGCCCCGGCCAAGAGGACGATCACCCGTCGGTCGCCGCCCTCGAGGGCGATGCGCGCGCGGGGCTCGAGGGTGACCCCCGCCATCAGGCACCGGCCGGACCTGGCGTCGGCGCGCCCCCAGGATCTCGTCGGCCCAGACGGCCTCGTCCCGGGTGAGCGCCCCGCCGGCTTCCCCGAGGGCCTCGGCCAACCGGGCGCCCCACCCGTCCTCGCCGTGCGCGGCCAGGTGCCGCGTCGGGCGGTCGGTTTGTGCGGCCACCGCCGGGTTGATTGACTGGACGACCGTTGGCACGGGTGGGGCGCGGCGGGACCGCCGCGACCGGGGAGGAAGCCGCGGTGGACCTGCAGCGCAGCGAGGACCAGGAGCTCTTGCGGGAGACCACCCGGAAGTTCCTCGACACCACCTGCCCGGTCGCCACCGTCCGCGAGTGGGCGGACAAGGAGCCCGACGGCTACCCGGCGGAGTGGTGGCGGCGGGGGGCCGAGCTGGGGTGGACCTCACTGCTCGTCGCCGAGGAGGACGGCGGGGGCAGCGTCTCTGGTCATGGCCTGCTCGACCTGGTCCTGGTGGCCGAGGAGCTGGGGCGGACGGTGGCGCCCGGGCCGCTCGTCCCCACCAACGTCGTGGCCGCCGCCCTCAGCGCGTCGGGGAACGAGGCCCACAAGGCCGAGGTGCTGGCGCCGATCCTCGCCGGCGAGTCGGTGGCCGCCTGGTGCCTGGCCGAGCCCGGCGGCCGGTGGTCGGCCGAGGGCGTCGCCGCCACCGCCCGGCCGGCCGGGGGCGGCTACGTGCTCGACGGGGTGAAGTCCCCGGTGGAGGCCGCCGCCGCTGCCGACCACCTGCTGGTGGTGGCCCGGGTGGACGGGGCCCTCACCCAGTTCCTCGTGCCGCGCCACGCGCCCGGGGTGCACGTCACCCCGCTCGACTCCATCGACCTCGTCCGCCGGGTGGCCACCGTCGAGCTCGACTCGGTGGCCGTCGACGCCTCGGCCGTGGTCGGCGAGGTCGGCGGGGCGGCCGACGACATCGAGCGCCAGCTCCAGCTGGCCGTGGCCGTGCAGTGCGCCCACATGGTGGGGGCGGTCGACGCCATGTTCTCGGTCACCCTCGAGTACTCCTTCGACCGCTACACCTTCGGCCGGCCCCTCGCCTCCTACCAGGCCCTGAAGCACCGGTTCGCCGACATGAAGCTGTGGCTGGAGGCCTGCCACGCCACCGCCTTCGGGGCGGCCCGGGCCGTCGACGGCGGCAGCGACCGGGCGGCCGAGTACGTGAGCGTGGCCAAGTCCTATATCGGCGACAAGGCGCCGGCCATGCTCTCAGACTGCGTCCAGCTCCACGGCGGCATCGGGGTGACGTGGGACCACGACCTCCACCTCTACATCCGACGGGTGGTGCTCGAACGCTCGCTGATGGGGACGCCGGAGGACCACCGGGAGCGGATCGCCGTCCGGTTGGGGATGTAGGAGGGACATGGCCGAGAGCACCGCCACCGAGGACGTCGAGGCGTTCCGCCTCCGGGCCCGGGCCTGGCTGGCCGAGAACATGCCGCGCCTGGCCGAGGGGGTCGACAACCACCAGATCATGGTGGAGGACGAGTACGCCGTCCGGGCCCGCCAGCTGCAGCGGACGCTCTTCGACGGCGGGTTCGCCGGGATCTGCTTCCCCGTCGAGTACGGGGGGTTGGGGCTCTCCCGGGCCCACCAGCAGGCCTTCACCCAGGAGTCGATCCCCTACGAGATGCCGGTCGTCTTCAACACGCCGACCCTCTCTATCCTGGCCCCCACCCTCATGGACTTCGGGACCGAGGAGCAGAAGCGCCGGCACATCCCGGCCATGCTCAAAGGCGAGGAGCTCTGGGTGCAGTTCCTCTCCGAGCCCTCGGGCGGCTCGGACCTGGCGGGCCTGGTCACCCGGGCGACCCGCGACGGCGACGTCTTCATCCTGAACGGCTCGAAGATCTGGAGCTCGGGGGCGTTTCGGGCCGACTACGCCCTGTGCCTGGCCCGCACCAACTGGCACGCCCCCAAGCACCGCGGCATCACCTGCTTCATCCTCAAGATCCACCAGCCCGGGATCGAGGTCCAGCAGATCAAGATGGTCAACGGCTGGAACGAGTTCTGCCAGGAGTTCTTTGACGACGTGGCCGTGCCGGTGGAGGACGTGGTGGGCGAGATCGACGACGGGTGGACCGTGGCCTCGCGCCTTTTGATCCACGAGCGCAACGCGGTGGGCGGCGCTTCCCCGTACACGAGCGGCATGGCCGGCGGCAGCGTGGGGCGGGGCATCGGCGCCCACCTGGCCGGCGTGGCCCGGGACCTCGGCCGCCAGGACGACCCCCGCGTCCGCCAGCTGGTGGCCGAGTGCCGGGTGCTCGACCGGGTGGGCCAGCAGCTGGTCGAGCGGGTCACCACCGGGATCTCGAGCGGCCACTTCCCGGCGCCCGCCGGCTCCCTGCCCCGCCTCTTCGCCGCGACCAGCGGGGAGCGCAACTTCGACATCGGCCTCGAGGTCATCGGGGCCCACGCCGCCGGGTGGACCGAGGGCGAGCGGGCCGGCGAGCTCGCCCGGGCCTTCCTCATGCGCCAGGGCGGGAGCCTGGGCGGGGGCAGCAACGAGATGCAGCGCAACATCATCTCCGAGCGGGTCCTCGGGATGCCCCGGGAGTTCGCCGCCGACAAGGACCGGCCCTTCGACGAGGTGCTGCACAACGCCGCACCGAGCCGGCCCGGAGGCGCGGGTGGCTGAGGGGCGGCCGATGACCCGGGTGCTCGAGGGCGTCACCGCCCTCGACCCCGACCGCCCCGCCCTGGTCGTCGGCGACCGGGTCACGACCTACGCCGAGCTCAGCGAGGCCGTCCGTCGCTGCGCCGCCGGGCTGGCGGCCCACGGCGTCGAGCCCGGCTGGCGGGTCCCGCTGGTCGACGACGCCAGCCTGCTCTCGGTGGCCACCCTCCTGGCCGCCGCCCACCTCGGCGCGGCGGCGGCGCTCATGAACCCCCGGCTCACCGCCGGCGAGCTGGCCGACCTGCGGGCGGCCGCCGGGGCCGCGCCGCTCGGCGTGGCCGGCGCCGGCTACGAGGCGGCGCTCGCCGGGGCGGGGGGCACGGGCGTCCTCGGGGCCGAGGAGCTGCTCGGCGCCCCCGCCGACGACGCACCGCCCCCGGCCGACCCCGACCCCGGGGCCGACGCGGTGGTGCTGTTCACCAGCGGCACCACCGGGACCCCCAAGGCGGTGCCGATCTCCCACGGACTGGTCGGGCCGCGGGTCGCCGCCTTCTCGCCCACCGTCGACCCGGTGGCCGCGGTCTCGCTCATGTGCGTCCCGCTCGTCCACATCGGCGGGATGCTCGGCCTCCTGGTGGCGCTGGCCAAGGGGAGCACGGTGGTCGTCCAGACCCGGTTCGACGCCGGGGAGTGGCTGGCCCTCGCCGAGCGCCACCGGGTGAACTCCTCGTTCGTCGTCCCCACCATGCTCCACCGGATCCTCGAGCACCCCGGGTTCTCCGAGCGCGACCTCTCGGCGATGGTCGCCGTCTCCTACGGCGCCGCCCCGGCCTCCCCCGACCTCATCCGCCGGACCATGGATAGGCTCCCCGGCGTGGCCCTGACCAACACCTTCGGGCAGACCGAGACGCTCGGGTCGATCACCGCCCTCTTGCCGGGGGACCACACCCCCGAGAAGCTGGCGTCGGTGGGCCGGCCGCTGCCGGGGGTGGAGGTGCGGGTGGTCGATCCGGTGACCAAGGAGGTCGTGGCGACCGGGACGGTGGGCGAGCTGTGGGTGCGGACCGAGGCCAGCGTCATCCCGAGCGCCCAAGCGGCCGACCCCTCGGTCCCGGCCGGCTGGCTGCGCACCGGGGACATGGTCTCGGTGGACGAAGAGGGCTACCTCTACCCGGCCGGCCGGCTTTCGGACACCATCAACCGGGGCGGGGAGAAGTTCGCCCCCTCCGAAGTGGAGGCGGTGCTCGGCGACCACCCCGCCGTGGTCGACGTGGCCGTGGTGGGCGTGCCCGATCCCGAGATGGGCAGCCGGGTCGGGGCGGCGGTGGTCGCCCGCGCCCCGGTGACGGCCGACGAGCTCCGTCGGCACTGCCGCGGCCGGATCGCCAACTTCAAGCTCCCCGAGCAGGTGCTGGTGGTCGACGAGATCCCCTACAACGACTTCGGCAAGGTCGACCGCAGGGTGCTGCGCGACCTGTTCCTGGCGGCCCGGTGAGCGACCGGCGCCCGCCGGGCGGACCCCGGCGAGAGGAGGCCCCATGGCACCGCCGTCCGGCGTGGAGGGCGCGGTCGTGACGGCCGGGCTCACCGACGAGGTGGCCCTGGCCATCTACAGGACCATGGCCACCATCCGGGCCGCCGAGGACCGGATCACCAGGGGGCTGCGGGCCGGGGAGCTGCGCATGACCTTCTACCCGGTGCGCGGCCAGGAGGCCATCCCCGCTTCCGTCTCGGCCCACCTGCGCCGGGACGACTACATGGTCACCACCTACCGCGGCATGCACGACTGCATCGCCAAGGGGGTGCCGCTCGACGAGCTGATGGCCGAGATGTGCGGCAAGGTCACCGGCACCTCCAAGGGCAAGGGCGGCCCGATGCACCTCTCCGACCCGCGCTCGGGGCTGATGGTGACGACCGGCGTGGTCGGCGGCGGCCTGCCCATCGCCGGCGGGCTGGGGCTGGCCAGCCGGCTGCAGGGCACCGACCAGGTGACCGTGGTCAACTTCGGCGACGGGGCGACCAGCATCGGGGCCACCCACGAGGCCGCCAACCTGGCCGCCCTGTGGGACCTGCCGGTGCTCTTCGTCTGCCAGCACAACCAGTACGGGGAGCACACCCGGTTCGCCGACTACACCCGCACGGCCCGGCTGGCCGACCGGTTCCGCGCCTACGGCATGGCGGCGGTGACCGTCGACGGCAACAGCGTGCCCGAGATGTACGAGGCCGCCGGCGAGGCGGTGCGCCGGGCCCGGGCGGGGGAGGGGCCGACCTTCCTCGAGTGCCTGACCTTCCGCCTCGGGGCCCACGCCTTCGGCACCTCCGCCGAGTACGTCGACCCCGACGAGCTGGCCCGGGCCGAGGCGGCCGAGCCGCTGGGCCGCCACCGGCGCTGGCTGGTGGAGAGCCGCGGGGTGGACCCGGCCGCCCTGGAGGCGATCGACGCGTCGGCGGCCGACGAGGTCGAGGCGGCGGTGGCGGCCGCGGTGGCCGCCGAACCGCCGGGGCCGGCGGAGCTGTTGACCGACGTGTTCTCGAGCCCCGAGGAGCTGCCGCGGTGACCGGGCCCCAAGACCACGAGCCGGCCGGCGACCCGGTCCACACCCTCTCGGAGGGGGTCAACCAGGCCATCGACCTGGCCATGGCCGCCGACCCCTCGGTGTTCTGTCTGGGGGAGGACATCGAGGACCCCATCGGCGGGGTGATGAAGGGGACCAAGGGGCTGTCGACCAAGTACGGGCGGGAGCGGGTGCGCAACACCCCGATCTCCGAGCAGGCGATCGTGGGGGCGGCCATCGGGTCCTCGCTGGCCGGCATGCGCCCGGTGGCCGAGATCATGCTGATGGACTTCTTCGCCGTGGCCATGGACCAGGTGGCCAACCACGCGGCCAAGCTGCGCTACATGTCGGGCGGGCGGACCAACGTCCCCATCACCATCCGCACCTCGGTCGGGGGCGGGCGCCAGTTCGGGGCCCAGCACTCCCAGTCGCTCGAGGCGTGGATGATGCACATCCCGGGGCTGAAGGTCGCCGTGCCGTCCACCCCCCGCGACGCCAAGGGGCTCCTGTACTCCTGCATCTTCGATGACGACCCGTGCATCCACATGGAGACGATGAGCCTCCTGTTCACCCGGGGACCGGTCCCCGAGGGGACCTTCGAGATCCCGCTCGGCGTGGCCGACGTGAAGCGGCCGGGGACCGACGTGACCGTGGTCACCTGGGGCTGGCAGGTGCCCGAAGCCCTCGCCGCCGCCGAGGCTCTGGCCGCCGAGGGCACCGACGTCGAGGTGGTCGACCTGCGCACCCTGGTGCCGCTCGACCTGGCGGCGGTGCTCCAGAGCGTGGCGCGGACCAAGCGCCTCCTCGTGGTCCACGCCGCCACCCGGTTCGCCGGCCCGGGGGCCGAGATCGCCGCCGCGGTGTCGAGCGAGCTCTTCGGCGAGCTCGACGCCCCGGTCCGCCGGCTCGGCGCCGCCTACTCGCCGGTCCCCTACGCCACCGAGCTCGAGACCCTCCACTACCCCGAGCGCACCAGGATCGCCGAGGCGATCCGGTCGCTCGGGTGACGGCGCGGTGAGCGGCTTCCAGCGCGCCCTGGTCAAGATCCCCCAGGCCAGCGTGGCGGTCACCGAGGGGACGATCGTGCGGTGGCTGGTCGCCGAGGGGGAGCAGGTGGCGGCGGGCCAGCCGCTCTACCTGCTCGAGACGGACAAGGTCGAGATGGAGGTGGAGTCGCCGGCGGCCGGCACCGTGCACCTGTTGGGCGAGGCCGGGCAGACCTACCTGGTCGGCACCGACATCGGCTACATCGACGGCCCCGCCGGCTGAGGTGGCGGTGCAGCTGGGGAGCCACCCCCGGGGCGTGGCCGGGGTCGCCGCCGCCGATCCCGACCGGGTGGCCCTGGTCGACGGCGCCCGGACCCTCACCTACGGCGAGCTCGACCAACGGGCCAACGGCGCGGCCGCCCTCCTCGCCGACCTCGGCGTGGGCCCGGGCGATCCCGTCGGGATGTGCCTGCACAACCGGGCCGAGTGGTTCGTCGCCTCCCACGCCATCGCCCGGGTGGGGGCGATGTTCGTCCCCATCTCGCCGCGGCTGACCGCCCCCGAGGCCGCCTACATCGCCACCGACGCCGCCATGGCCGCCTGCTTCGTCGAAGGGCCGGCACCCCCCCCGGCCGAGGGGGTCGTGCCCATCGACGTCGAGGCGCCGTCCTTCGCCCGGCCGGCCGCCGAGCCGCCGCGGCGCGACTTCCTCAACACGGCGCCGACCCTCCTCGGGTACACCTCGGGGACCACCGGCCGCCCCAAGGCGGTCGACCGACCGGCTCCGGTCCCCGCCCCCGAGGCCACCACCTCGGTGGTGGCCACCTTCTGGGGGTACGGGCCCGAGACCGTCCAGCTGATGTGCGGCCCGCTGTACCACACCGCCCCCAGCGCCTACGCCGAGTACGCCCTGTGGGAGGGGGGCAGGGTCGTCGTCCAGGACGGGTTCACAGGCGAGCGCTGCCTGGTCCTGATCGAGGACCACCGGGTCACCCACACCCAGATGGTGCCGGCCCACTTCGTGCGCCTCTTGGAGGCCGACTGGCGGGCCCACGACCGCTCCAGCATCCGGCTCCTCATCCACGCCGCCGCCGCCTGCCCGGTGCCGCTCAAGTGGCGCATCTTGGAGGTCTTCCCCCGCGGGTCGGTCTGGGAGCTCTACGGCGCCACCGAGGCGATGGCCACGGTAATCTCCCCGGGGGAGTGGATGCTGAAGCCCGGCAGCGTGGGCCGGCCCTTCCCCGGCCTCGAGGTCCGGATCCTCGACGACGGGGGGAACCCGGTGGGCCCCGGGGTGGTGGGCACCATCTTCGTGAGCACCTTCCCCGGCGCCACCTTCGCCTACCGCGGCGACGCGGAGAAGACGGCCGCCGCCTCCCGCGACGGGTTCGTGACCGTCGGCGACCTCGGCCACCTCGACGCCCACGGGTACCTCTACCTCGCCGACCGCCGGGTCGACCTGATCGTCACCGGGGGGGTCAACGTCTACCCCGCCGAGGTGGAGAACGCGCTGGCCGCCGACCCCGACGTGGCCGACTCGGCGGTCATCGGCCTGCCCGACGAGCGCATGGGCCAGCGGGTCCACGCCATCGTCGAGCTCCGTCGGGGGGCGGCGGCCGACCCCGAGGGGATCTCGTCCCGGCTGGCCGGGCGGCTGGCCGACTTCAAGCGGCCCCGCACCTACGAGTTCGTCGACACCCTGCCCCGGCTGGCCAACGGCAAGGTCCTCAAGTGGCAGCTTCGCCAGGAGCGGTCGGGGGGTCCCGGAGACGTCGGCTCTGTGGCTGAATCATTGCAAACAGGTGACACATAGGGGTATCCTCGCTTGCGCCGGGGGGTGTTCCTTCAGGCAGGGGTGGCCGCCTGGTGGCGTCCGGGTCCTTGGTCCAACGAGGAGGGGAATCTGTGAACCGTTTCCGGATTCGTCTGGCTGCCGCTGCGGCGAGCATCCTGATGATCAGCACCGCGCTGGTGGGGGTGGTGGCCGGCGTGAGCACGGCCGGCGCCGCCACAAAGGCGCCGGTGAACGTGGGCATCATCTGCAGCTGCACCGGCCCGTTGGCCGCCAGCATCGCCGTCGGCCCGCCGGCCTACGAGGCCTGGGCCAAGTACCAGAACACCAAGGGCGGCATCGACGGCCATCCGGTCAACGTGATCGTGAAGGACGACTCCTTCAACTCCGGGACGGCGCTCACCGACGTCGAGACACTCATCACACAGAGCCACGTGGTGGCGCTGGTCGACGCCTCCGACGTCGACGCCGCCTTCGGCACATACGCCAAGCAGCACACAGTCCCGGTGGTGGGCGGCGGCTCCTCCAGCGAGCTGTTCCTGACCAACCCGGACTTCTTCTCGGTCGGCCAGACGCTCACAGACTATTTCGTGAACTTCCTCGACGCGGCCAAGAAGGTCGGCGCCACCAAGTTCGGTGAGCTGTACTGCGCCGAGGCGGTGACCTGCGAGGAGGGCGTCCCACCGCTCAAGAAGACGGCCAGCGCCTTGAAGATGACCGTCACATACGTGACCCAGATCTCGGCCTCGGCCCCCAACTACACCGCCCAGTGCCTGGCCGCCAAGCAGGCAGGGGTGCAGGCCCTGACCGTGGCCGACGCGGTGAACGTGGTCGAGGCCGTCTCCAAGGACTGCGTGGCCCAGGGCTACTCCCCGTGGGAGATCGCCCTCGACGGCGGGGTGTCCAAGTCGTTCACCACATCGCCGGGGCTCAAGAACAAGTTCATCGGCTCCGAGCCGAACATCCCGTTCTTCGCCAACAACACCCCGGCCACCAGGCTGATGAACGCCAACCTGAAGAAGTACGCCAACTCGACCTACACCTCGCCCAACTACAACGAGGAGGCCACCCAGCTGTACCTGTCGGGCGTCCTGCTCGCCACAGCGGCCGAGAAGGCCAAGGCCGGGACCAAGGGCCCCATCACCGCCGCCGAGGTGTTGAAGGGCCTCTACCTGCTGAAGGGCGACACCCTGGGCGGCACGGCCCCGCCGCTCACCTACCACAAGGGCAAGCCCACGCCGGTGGACTGCTGGTACTGGATCCGGATCCAGGGCGGGAAGTTCACCACCCCCTACGGCGTGGCGCCGGTGTGCATCCCGCCCCCGGCCGGGACCCTCACATAGCGCGTAGAGTTCGAAGGTAGTGCCGGGCCGGCCGGGATCATCCCGGCCGGCCCGGGCGCGCCGGGCCCGGGCCGCCGGTGGCCGGGCGCGGCCCCCCCATCGAAAGGACAGGACATGGAGCGCACCGAGCTCGAGACGATCATCTACGAGAAGGACGGCGCCATCGCCCGGATCGTGCTCAACCTGCCGGACAAGGCGAACATCCAGACCGCCCAGCAGGTGTGGGACTTCGAGGACTGCCTCAAGTGGGCCAACCGCGACGAGGAGGTGAAGGTCCTCGTCGTCAAGGCCAACGGGAACGGGTTCTGCGCCGGCCACGCCATCGTCGAGCCCTCCGAGATGCCCGAGGTCTACCCGACCACCGGGCCGACCTTCGAGCGGACCTGGAAGGCGCACAACTACGACCTCTTCCTCTGGCCGCCGCTCAACCTGTGGGAGTTCCCCAAGGCGACCATCGCCCAGGTCCACGGCTACTGCGTCGGCGGCGGCACCGTCTACGGCTACCTGACCGACCTCACCATCGCCTCCGACGACGCCTACTTCCAGATGCCGCTGCCCCAGGGGTTCGGCCTCCCCGGCGCCCAGACCCTGATCGAGCCGTGGGCCCTCATGAACTGGAAGCGCACCTACGAGTACCTCTACCTCTGCCCGACGCTCAGCGCCGAGCAGGCCAAGGAGTGGGGCCTCGTGAACAAGGTGGTCAAGCGCCAGGACCTCGAGGCCGAGGTCGAGGAGACGGCCCGCACGATCGCCCAGATGCCGCTCACCACCATCATGACGGTGAAGGCGGGGGTGAAGCGGGCCTGGGAGACGATGGGCATGCGGGTCCACCTGCAGAACACCGCCGACTTCACCTCGATCGCCAGCGCGGCCAGCGACGTGCGCGAGTTCATGGCCAGCCGCCGCGGCATGCGCCCCCGCCAGATGGCGGCCAAGCAGTCCGAGGAGGCACGCGGGGCGGAGCCCGCTGCAGGGGAGTAGCGGGCCCCCGCGTCAGCGGGGGAGCCCCAGGCCGTGCTCGGCCACGATGTTGCGGTTGATCTCGGTGGTGCCCCCGGCGATCGTCGACTGGCGCGAGGCGGCCAGCCCCTTGCCCCACGGCCCGCTCAGCCCGTCCATGCCCAGCAGGTCGACGGCCAGCTCGGCCAGCTCCTGCTCGGTGAGCGACCACAGGAGCTTGGTCAGGCTGCCCAGGCTGGCTGACGGGGCGTTGCCCCGGGCCACCGAGTGGAGTTCCCTGGTGGTGGTCCAGCGCATGCAGGCGATCTTGGTGTAGACCGCGGCCAGCCGGCCCCGGACCACCGGGTCGGCGAGGGAGGGCCGGCCGGCGGCGTCGGCGAGGAGGCGCTCGAACCGCTCGGACAAGGAGAGGTGGAGGCGGGCCACGCCGGCCCGCTCGTGGCTCAGGGTGGCCATGGCCACCCGCCACCCCTCGTGGAGCGGCCCGAGGAGGGCGCTCTGGGGCACCCGGACGTCTTGGAAGAAGAGCTCGGAGAAGGTGAGGTCGCCGGCCATGGTGCGCAGGGGGCGGACCTCGATGCCCGGCGAGCGCATGTCGACCAACAGGCAGCTGATCCCCTTGTGCTTGGGGGCGTCGGGGTCGGTGCGCACGTAGAGCTGGCACCAGTCGGCGTGGCGGCCCAGGCTGTTCCAGGTCTTCTGGCCGTTCACCACGAAGTCGTCCCCGTCGGCCACCGCCCGGGTGCGCAGCGAGGCCAGGTCGCTGCCGGCGTCGGGCTCGGACATGCCCTGGCACCAGATCTCGTCGCCCCGCAGCATCGGGCGCAGGAACCGCTCCTTCTGCGCCTCGGTCCCCATGGCCATGATGGCCGGGGCGATGTTGGACACCCCGATGACGTTGACCGGCCCCGGGGCCCCGGCCCGGGACATCTCCTCGTGCCAGGCCAGCTGCTCGGCGATCCCGGCGTCGCGCCCGCCGTAGCGCGCGGGCCAGCTGACCGCTGCCCACCCGGCGTCGGCCAGCTCCCGGTTCCATCCCCGCAGCACCTCCATGGTGTCGTCGCCCTCGAACCCCCGGCGGGTGGCGTCGGCGACCGCCGCGGTCAGGTGCTCGGACAGCCAGGCGGCCAGTTCCTTGCGGAAGGCGGCCTCGTCGGCCTCGTCGTCCAGGCGGGCGTCGGTGTGCATGGCGGTCCTCTCGGTGCCGGTCAGTCTCGGGGGTCCCCGGGGACCCGCCCGGTGGTGAAGCGGAATGCGGCCCCGAAGGTGTCGGCCGGGTCGGCCAGGATGGTCGTGTCGTCGCGGGCCGCCACCCCGATGCCCAGGGCACCCAGGTGGGCGGAGACCCGATCGAGGTCGGCGACGGTGAAGGCCACGGCGTGGAGGGTATCGCCGAAGGCGGCGAGGTCCCGCCCGGCGAGCGACCCCGGGCGCAGCGGGGTGGCCAGCTCCACCACGGTGGACGGGCCCACGGCCACGAACACGCCGCGGGTCCGAGCGACGGCCGACTCGGCCTCGTGGACCACCCTCCCCCCCACGCCGTCGCAGAACACGGCGACCGCCCGGTCGAGGTCGCCGACGACCAGGGTGACCCAGGCGAGCCGCTCGACGCCGAGCGGGTCGCCCGTCTGCGCCCACCGCGCCGGCCAGTCGTCGCCGAACCGGGGGTCGGGGAAGGGGCCCGACCCCTGCGGGCCGCCGTGGGACGCCGGGGGCTGGTAGAACTCGAGCTGGGTGGCGGTGTCCTTGGGGTGGGTGTAGATGTCGCCCTCGGCCGGCCGGCTCGCCGCCGGGACCGCGCCGGGCTCGAAGACCCTGACGCCGGCGGCGGTGAGCCGCTCCCAGACCTCGCCCACGTCGTCGCAGTACCAGGCGAGGGAGTGCCAGTGGCGGCCGAACTTGGCCACGAACCGCCCGATGGGGGCGTCTTGGGCGCCGGGGTCGGCGCTCGGGGCCGCCGTCTCCACGGCGGCGTCGGCGATGACCAGGATCGAGCCCATGCGCCGCTCGCGCTCGGAGTGGTGGCGCTCCATCATCCCGTGCCACGGGGCGAACAGCCGGTCGTAGAAGGCGTCGAGCGGGTCGAGCTCGTCGGCGGCGTGCAGGACGTGGAAGAGCCGGCCGATGCTCACCGGTCGCCGCCCGCCACGACGGCCCCCGCCGGGCCCTGCCAGTGCTCGGTCTCCACGCCGGTCACGTTACCGGCACCCGCTCCATGGACCCGAAGCCGCCCGGCCCGCCCCCGCCTCCCGCGCCCGGCGTGGGCTCACACCGCCGGGGCCAGGGAGGGCCGGAGGCGCCGGACCCGGCCGACCGGTGCCAGCTGCGCCACCACCGAGGCGGCCACCGCGGCGGGGAAGGCCACCAGCGGGCCGAAGGCGGGCAGGGTCACGGCCACGACGGTGAGCCCGGCGACGACCGAGAGCGAGCCCGCCATCACGCTCTCGAGGAACGCCCCGACCGCCGCCGGGCCTTGGCGGCGGTGGGTGGCGGCGGCGAGGACCACGGTGAGCACCGGGAAGGCGCCCACCAGCCCCGACCCCCGGGCCCCGAGGGAGACCGACAGGGCGGTCACCGCCAGGGTGAAGGCGCCCCCGGCCACCATCCGCGCCCCGAGGTCGTCGCGCGAACCGGCTGGCGGCCGGTCGTCCGCCGAGCACGAGCGCCAGAAGTACAAGGCGGCCACGACCGAGGCGGCCGAGAGCGCGGCGGCCACGCCCACGGGGAGGTGGACGGCGTAGAGGGCCAGGCAGACGGCGGCGAACGCCCCGGTGGCCACGGTCACGGCCGTCACCGGCCCCCGCCGGCGCGCCGCCAGGGCGTAGGCGAAGCACCAGGCGGACTGGGAGACGCCGCCGCCCAGGGTGGCCGCGGCGGCGGCGCCGGCGAACGAACGGCCCTCCGAGACGCAGAGCAGGGCCAAGAGGGGCAGGCTGGTGAGCGGCAGGCCGACGAAGCGGCCGCCGATGGACTGGCCGTAGCGGCGCTGGATCAGCGAGCCGGCCAGCACCAGCGCCGGCGCGGTGGCGACCCGCAGGAAGACGATGAGCATGCCCTCCATTATCGAGGGAGCGCCGCCTCATTGATCTCGGAAATACTGCCATATTCCGGCCAATAGCCACGAAAAACTAGGTAAAATCGGAAAATCACTGCGAGTACGACGGGAGGGGTCCGCATGGACGAGATCGACCGGCGGCTGGTGACCGAGCTGGTGGGCGACGGCCGCTGCAGCTACCAGGAGCTCGGCCGGCTCGTCCACCTGAGTGCCAACAGCGTGGCGGACCGCGTCCGGCGGCTCCGGCGTTCCGGCGTGGTCAGCGGGTTCCACGCCGAGCTCGGCCTGGCCGCCGTGGGCCGGACCCTCCTGGCGCTCTCCGACACCAAGCTCCACCCCGAGGTGGACCGGATCGGGTTCGAGCGAGAGCTGGCCGAGGTCCCCCAGGTGCTGGCGGCCACCCACACCACCGGCGAGTACGACTACCAGATCCGCCTGGCCTGCCGCGACACCGAGGAGCTCGAGTCGGTCGTGGACCGTCTCCGGGCGCTCGGGGTGCGCGAGATCCACAGCCGCATCGTGCTGAGCGAGGTCACCTTCCGCGGCACCGGGCTGCTGGCGACGTAGCCGGCGGCCGCCGGCGTCAGCGGAGCTCGGGGGCGACCCGCTCGGCGAACAGCTCGAGGGTGCGCCGGTCGGCCCGGTCGTGGGTGAAGAAGACGAAGAGCGAGACCCCCTTGGCCGCCGTCTCGGCGATGCGCTCGGCCACCATGGCCGGGGTGCCCACGTAGCCGCCGGCGGCCAGCCCCCACCCCGGGCCGCCGTAGCGGCGCTCGGCCCCGGCCCGGGCCTCGGCCAGCGACGGTTCGTCGGGGGCGAGCACCAGCACCGCCTCGTGCGAGGTCTCGATCTCGGCGGGGTCCCGGCCGACGGCCGCGCACTGCTCGTCGAGCAGCCGCCGGCTCTCCTCCCAGCCGGCGAGGCCGTAGGTGGGGACGCTCCAGACGTCGGCGTGCCGGGCGACCAGCGGGAGGGTGCGTCGGGGGCCGATCCCGCCCACGTGGAGGCGGGGCCGCGGCCCGGCGGGGAGGTTGGGCAGCCCGTCGAGCCGGTAGTGGCGGCCACGGAACTCGGCCGGCCCGCCACCCGACATCGCCTCGAGCACCCCCAGGGCCTCGGCCAGCCGCTCGGAGCGCTCGGCGGCGGTCCCCCAGTCGATGCCGGCCTGGCGGTGCTCGGCCTCGACCGACCCGCTCCCCAGGCCGAGCTCGAAGCGCCCGTCGGAGAGCACCCCCAGGGTGGCGGCCATCTTGGCCAGGAGGGCGGGGTGGCGGAAGTTGTTGCACAGCACCAGGTGGCCCACGTGGAGCCGCTCGGTGTGGGCCAGGACGTAGGTGGCCAGGGTCCAGGCCTCCAAGGAGTCGCGGTCGGGCTGCCCGGGGCTGTAGAGGTGGTCGTAGAACCACAGGGAGCCGAACCCCAGCTCCTCGACGGACCGGGCCCGGGCCAGGATGTCGGGGTAGGGGAGGGAGACCTGGGGCAGGTAGACCCCGATCTCGACCACCGGCTACGCCCCGCCGGGCGTCGGGTGGTCGGCCACCACCGCCAGCACCTCGTCGGCGAACCGCCGCAGGCCGTCGAGGGCCTCCTTGGTGCTGCGCCACGGCTGGACGAGCGCCCGGCCGATGCCGGCGTCGGCGTGGCGGCGCAGGTCGTCGGCGGTGGCGTCGCCGACGCCCACGGTGATCTCGACCGTCCCCGGCCGCCCGGCCTCCGCCCGCAGCTCGGCCAGGCGGGCCGCCTTGGCCGGGATCTGCTCGGGGGTGTGGTTCATGGGGATCCACCCGTCGCCCAGCAGCGCCGCCCGGCGGAGCGCGGCCGGGCCGTCGCCCCCGATGTGCAGCGGCGGCCAGGGCCGCTGCGTGGGCTTGGGCTCGAACTTGACCGGGCCGAAATCGAAGAACTCGCCGTGGTGCTCGACCACCTCCTCGCTCCACAGCCGCCGGCAGACCCCGATCGCCTCGTCCACCCGCCGGCCGCGGGAGGAGAAGTCGAGGCCCACCGCCTGCCACTCGGCCTCGAGCCAGCTGGCGCCGATGCCGAACTCCACCCGGCCGCCCGAGACGACGTCCAAGGTGGTGACCGCCCGGGCCACCACGAAGGGGTGGCGCAGGCCGATGTTGTAGACGTGCGTCCCGAAGTGGATCCGCTCGGTCCGCCCGGCCAGGAACCCGAGGTAGGTGAAGACGTCGAAGACCGGGACGTCGGCCGGGATGGGGGGGTGGTCGGCCCCGGCGAAGGGGCTGCCGGCCAGCTGGACCGGGATGACCAGGTGCTCGGGCATCCACACCGACTCGTAGCCCAGGCGGTCGGCGGCGACGGTGGCCTCGGTCCACAGGCTCGGGTTGAGCCGGCCCAGGGAGATGCCGATCTTCACCGGCCCCTCACCGCCCCATGGCGGTCGTGGCCGCCAGCTCGGCGGCGCCGGCCATGGTGTCGAGGACGATCCGCTCGTAGGCCGCCATGGCGGGGTTGTCGGCCTGGCCGGCCACCACCCGGGCGTAGCCGCCTTCGAGCACGATGGCCAGCTTGAAGCGGGCCAGGATCACGTAGTAGTCGATCTCGTCGACCGGCCGGCCGCTGACCAACTCGTAGTGGGAGAGGACCTCTGTGCGCGAGGGGAGGCCGGTCTGGTCGACATAGCCGCGGGTGCGGTCCTCGCCCGGGTCGGTCCAGCCGTTCATCACCCACCCGAGGTCGAGCAGCGGGTCGCCGACCGTCGCCATCTCCCAGTCGACGATGGCGGCCAGCCGGGCCGGGGCGCCGTGGCGGAACATGACGTTGGCGAACTGGTAGTCGCCGTGCATGATCCCCGGCTCGTAGCGGGCCGGCTTGTGGGCCCGGAGCCACGCCGCCGCCTCGTCGGTCCCCGGGATCGGGCGGAACGAGAAGCCGGCCAGGTGGGCCAGCCAGCGGTCGACCTGGCGGTCGTGGAACCCCTCGGGTCGGCCGAACCCCTCGAGCCCCCTCGCCCGCCAGTCCACCCGAGCCAGCCGGGCGATGCCGTCGACCAGCTCGATGCCCAGGCCGTAGCGGGCGTCGAGGTCGGTGTCGAAGGGGGCGGGCCAGTGGTCGCCCATGCTCATCGGCGACCAGCCGTCGACCCGCGACATGAGGTAGAAGGTGGCCCCGATCACCGAGGGGTCGTCGCAGGCGGCGAAGGCCTCGGGGTGGGGGACGTCGGTGCCGTTCAGCGCCTCGAGCACCCGGTACTCGCGCAGCATCGTCTTGTCCCGGCCCTCGGGGACCACCCGGGGCGGCCGGCGCAGCACCGCCTCGAACCCGCCGCGGGTGATGGCGAAGATCTCGTTGGAGGCGCCGCCGCTGATGAACCGGGAGGTGACCGGCTCACCGGCCCCGGGCAGCCCCTGTGCGTCCATCCAGCGGCCGAGCCGCTCCTCGTCGACCAGCCCCGCCGTCCGGGCCTCCCCGTCGGCCTGGGCTGTCGCCTCCCCCTCCTGCTCCACGGGCCAACAGTAGGTATCTTGGGCAGGTCGCGCAAAGAGCGGGGAAGTGCCCTCGCACCGGGGACCGAGGGGAGACGACCGCCATGGCCTGGGACTTCTCGACCGAGCCCGAGTTCCAAGAGAAGCTGGACTGGGCCCGGGCGTTCGTGGCCGACCGGGTCGAGCCGCTCGACCTCTGCTACCCCCACCGCCAGTTCCACCCGCTCGACGACGAGCTCCGCCCGATCGTCGACCCCATGAAGGAGGAGGTCCGCCGGGCCGGGCTCTGGGCGGCCCACCTCGGCCCCGAGCTGGGGGGCAGGGGCTACGGCCAGCTGAAGCTGGCCCTGTTGAACGAGATCCTGGGGGTCTCGGGCTGGGCGCCCATCGTCTTCGGCACCCAGGCCCCCGACACCGGCAACGCCGAGATCATCGCCCACTACGGGACCGACGAGCAGAAGGCGAGGTACCTGGAGCCACTGCTCGCCGGGGAGGTCTTCTCGTGCTACTCGATGACCGAGCCCCAGGCCGGCTCGGACCCCGCCCAGTTCACCACCCGGGCCGTGCGCGACGGGGAGGAGTGGGTCATCGACGGGTGGAAGTTCTTCTCCTCCAACGCCCGCACGTCCGCCTTCCTCATCGTGATGGCCGTCACCGACCCCGACGTCAGGATCTACCAGGGCGCGTCGATGTTCCTGGTCCCGACCGACACCCCCGGGGTGGAGATCGTCCGCAACATCGGGCTGGGCGGGGAGAGCGAGGAGGAGGGGATGCACGCCCTCATCCACTACGACGGGGTCCGGGTGGGGGCCGACGCCCTCTTGGGCGGCGAGGGCCAGGCCTTCGCCATCGCCCAGACCCGGCTGGGCGGCGGTCGGGTCCACCACGCCATGCGCTCGGTGGCCACCTGCCAGCGGGCGCTCGACCTGCTCTGCGAGCGGGTGCTCTCCCGGGAGACCCAGGGCAGCCTGCTCGCGGCCAAGCAGTTCATCCAGGGAGACATCGCCGACTCCTACGCCGAGCTGGCCCAGTTCCGCCTGCTCGTGCTCTACACCGCCTGGGAGATCGACCAGTACAAGGACTACCGGCGGACGAGGAAGAACATCGCCGCCATCAAGGCGCTCACCCCCAAGGTGGTCCACGACGCCGTCTGGCGGTCGATGCACGCCCACGGGGCACTCGGGGTCTCCAACGAGATGCCCCTGGCCTCCATGTGGCTGATGGCCCCGGTCATGGCCGTCGTCGACGGGCCGACCGAGGTGCACAAGGTGACCGTCGCCCGCGAGGTGCTGAAGGGCTACCAGCCCTCGCCCGGGCTGTGGCCGACGGCCCACCTCCCGGCCCGGCGCGCCGAGGCCCGCCAGAAGCTCGCCGACTACCTCGAGCACGTCGTCGGGAACTCGTAGGTGCGCGCCGTCCGCTGCAACCGCTACGGCACCCCCGAGGTGCTCGCCGTCGAGGACCTGCCCGAGCCCGAGGCCGGCCAGGGCCAGGTGGTGGTGGAGGTGGCGGCGGCGGCCGTCAACTTCCCCGACGTCCTCTTGGTGGCCGATCGCTACCAGCTCCACGTCCCGGTGCCCTTCACCCCGGGCAGCGAGTTCGCCGGCACCGTGGTCGCCGTCGGCCCCGGGGTGGACGCCCTGGCCGTGGGGGACCCGGTGATGGGGGCCACCCTCGTCGGCGCCTTCGCCGAGCGGCTGGCCGTCCCGGCCCAGGTGCTGCGTCCGGTGGCCGCCGGCATCGACCTGGGGCGCGCCGCCGCCTTCGGGGTGGCCCACCTCACCGCCTACCACGCGCTGCGCACCGTGGCCCGGGTGGAGCCCGGCGAGTGGGTGGTGGTGCTCGGGGCGGCCGGCGGGGTCGGCCTGGCCGCCGTCGAGCTGGGCCGCGTGCTGGGCGCCCGGGTGCTGGCCGCCGCCTCGAGCCCCGAGAAGCTGGCCGCATGCCGGGAGAAGGGCGCCGAGGCCCTGGTCGACTACTCGACCGAGGACCTGAAGGCCCGGGTGAAGGAGGTGACCGGGGGGGCGGCCGACGTGGTGATCGACCCGGTCGGCGGCCCGTACGCCGAGGCGGCGCTGCGGGCGCTGCGCTGGGGCGGCCGGTTCGTC